>Ga0222695_1000002_pt1 | contig 288148 bp, 235 predicted proteins | sample AntAcemetage1398_FD_179834 | JGI IMG/M metagenome (GOLD analysis project Ga0222695, IMG submission 179834) | Saline water microbial communities from Ace Lake, Antarctica - #1398 | ecosystem: Environmental > Aquatic > Non-marine Saline and Alkaline > Saline | place: Antarctica: Ace Lake...
TCGATTAGATTCCCGCTTTCGCGAGAATGGCAATTTTTTTGAGGTGTCATATAATATTCCATGGCACACTCACAACAGTCAGGGAGTGGTCCCTGGCTGCTCCAAATATATCCAAACTGAAGGCGAGAATGCGCATTCTCGCCTTCGTGTAAATTCATTAATCAAATTATTGATATTTATTAATGATCTTTTGCAATGTTCCGTCCTCTTTCATCTCCTTGATTATCTTATCGAAATCAGGAAGGATATGTACATAAGAAGAGTTTTTACCAATGCATAAGTTAAAGTGTATCTGGTCAAGTGGAGTCGGTATTTCGATTATTTTATCCTCTAAATGCAAAGCTTTGATATTATACTTTGTGAGTAATGAGGTTTGAACAAAAATATCCCCTTTACCGGATGCAAGCTCGAGTAAAACTTCCTTTATGCCGGGAAACCATTCAATATTAAAACCTGCCAGATTTTCCTTTGCCCATCCACTGCCCGTATAATCCAGCAACTGGAAATTTTTTAGTTCGGAAATAGATGTGATCTTTTTTATTTCATTCAACTTTTCATTATTTCTCTGAGTAAAAATAACAGAGACATCAGAAAGGAGTGGTTCATTACTGATGTCGGTGTATAGTCTTCTTTCAGGAGTGGGGACTGTTATGAATGCATCCGCCATGCCGTCTTTTACTAATTGCTGAGCCACATCCCATGAATATTCATGATATACCACAGGTATTTCCATCCGATCATGAATTACCTCTTCAATAATGTCGATGTAAATTCCCTTTGCCTGTCCTTCGGAATCTTGCCAGCAATAGGGCGGATATTCTAAAAAATTGAATATCATTGGTTTCTTTGAGCAACCCAGGGACAATAAAAGGGCACATATCATAATGACTAATAATATTTTTTTCATTTTGACCTTCTTTTTTGTTATTATTTATGATACTAAAAAAAGCATTGATCAATTTTTATTTGAGATCATCCATACAAGTGCACGTCCGGAACCTTTGCGACACGTGAGATCGTTTTCTTTTTCAAGTCTCTGAACCCATGCTGGACACGGTCGTTCATAGGGGAGATCAAGCTTCTCTCGAAGTTCAGTCCAGGTGAGTCCTTCAGGATTTCTGCACAGCTCTTTTTTTATTTCGTCTCGAAAATCAATAAATTTCATTGTTCTTATAAAAGTAAAAGCAGTACAGTATAGACTCCAGCGCCAAGTGCAAATGGCCAGAATTTGCTCTGCTTTTCTTCGGGAAGCTCTTCTTTTAATACATTGAGGATCACGCCGCCGGCGATGAATGCAAATAGAACTCCGGTCATAGCTTCGCTGATCTTCATGGAGAGTCCTATGGTCCATCCCACGATGATCGCTGCGCTCAATAACCATCTTCCATATTTTTGATATGTGTCTTTATGAAATTGTCGTAATGCATAATCGTTCACAAAGAAGTGCAGTCCCATAGCAATAGAAAAGAAGATCAATCCGTACAGATCCTGTTCTTCTCTGTGAACCAGTAGGTAGCTGATGAGTGCATTGTAGATCGCGAAGGAAGTCATATGCAGCCAGAAAACACCTGTACTGGTTGTGGTTTTAGTGTGTCGGATAGGGAAGTTCTGTTTTGATCGTGAAAGTTTTGCGCCTCTTTCCAATCCATAGAATACTATCAATCCGAGCAATGCCACAAGATACGCATGGTGTTCAATGAAGGGAATAAATTCCCATTGCGAGGAGATATGTCTTTGAGCAAGCTCTAATTCAGGAAAAATATGTATGAACACATAGGCAACTGCAATGCCGCCTGCAAAGGAAAGCCATGCACTGCGGGGTACGTCTTTTGCTAAATGAAATCTTTCAGCAAAAAGATGGATAAGAACAAATACAGCAACGATTATTGCCTGAAGCCAGATCATAGTTAAAATTCTCCTGTGCTCAACGTACTATTAATTATTAATTTCGACAAAGTTAATTTAATGATCATTTGGTTTATCAGATTTAGGAAAACAACATAATTACTTGTGATCTTTCCTAGCTATAATGTGGAAAAAGCGTGCAAGAAGATAATATGGATATTGATCTCTCATTGCAAGCTCAAGCTGTTCGAGTCCGGCAAAAAAATCCGGATTTTCTTTTATGTTATTTTCAAAGATATAGTCATTTACACAACGGATACCATAATGATTTTGAACCGAATAGTTTTCCATCTGAAGAAGGTTAATAATTTCTTGAGCAGAATAAAGTCTTATCGGGGTATCGAATAATTTTGATGTATAGTATTTTGCATCTAACATTTCTTGGGCCGCTTTGGGATTGTACTGTTGTAATATTTGTCTATATGATTCTGAGTAACGGTTCATGCTTATTAAAGATAGGATTCCATTGCTTTTGAGATATTTGTAGATATGCTTGATTGCAGAAGGACCATCATTTAAATATGCTATGATATTATGGAACAAAATGACATCAAAAGTTTTGTTGCCAAGTATATGTTGCAGTTCGGAAAATTCTGCGCACAGATAATCAATTTTATCATCCACGCCTGCTTTCACGGTTTTATTTCTTGCTTCAGAAATTATTCGTTCAGAAGCATCCACCATTGTAATATGGTGCCCTTGCTTTGCATATGCAATTCCGGTTCTTCCATTACCACATCCCACATCGAGGATTTGGCAATTTTTGTTCGGAATATTAGTACTAAGATTTTGATGAGCTATCGTATAGAATAAACGTCCCCATGGAGTATTCTGGTATTCGTTCCAGTTAGATAAATTCTTTTCGAATGCAATACTCATTTTTTTCTGTTTCGCCAGTTATAAATTAAGATCCATTACGCTTGGTACGTCCTCAGATTTTGTTCTGAATTTCATAACCAAATTCGTTTTATCATTGTAATTAGCCATATGTGCAAATGGGGGTTCTATGTTGATCGGGATTCTATCACGTCACCAGATCCTGTATCAAAAGTGCCATTCTGATATGTGGAATTTTTCAGAATAACATCACCAGAACCAGTATCAGCATTAATGGATTCAAATTGTGTGTTCCTAATTTTTATATCCCCGGAACCTGTTTCAAAATCTGCATCAGTTATTGTCGAATTATTTACATACACATCACCGCTGCCGGAATCGGTGCTTAAATGTTTCAAATTTTCCATTCCATCCAACACAATATCTCCGCTTCCCATATCTGCAATGATGTTTCCTATATTTGTACAATTTGTTATCTCATTATTTCCAGACCCGGTACTTACAGAAATTTTAGGTGAAGAATTAAAATTTATCACATAAATATCTCCACTGCCTGCTGAGAGCTGCAAGGAAATATTTTCAGGAAGATATCCGCCAATACTATCTATATACACGGGATGATGTCCGACGCTTTTTGTTTTCAGTAGATTATCTTTCAGATACACGCTTACATCATCCGGTTCCTTTTCATAGATGACGACATCAAGTGATATATTATTTTGGTTATGCCCCGACACATCTATATCACCACTTCCGACCTTCAACTTGATCGAGGATAGATCATATTTTTCCTCAAGATGGATCGTTCGTTTGTGCTTCAGGTAAACACCGTTTATGATAACTTTTCCTTTTCCGGTTTTTATATTAATATCACAAACATCACATCCGGAAAGTATTATGATGATCACACTCAAAATAAGTACAACTAAGCCGGTCTTTACAATTTTTCTTAACATAAGTTTCCTTTCGACAGCTTATTATTAAATTTAAAATAAACTTTTGATGGTAATAAATGATGTCAATATAAAATCTAACTTAATCGATCTTTAAAGAAAAATACAGTAAATTTAAGAGGAGAAATATAATTGTGAAAATGATATATAAGAAAAGCGCGCCCGCCCCGATTCGAACAGGGAACCGTCTGATCCGTAGTCAGGTGCTCTATCCAGTTGAGCTACGGGCGCAGAAGATTGTATAAAATATGATTGGTGCAGAAGAGGGGACTCGAACCCCTACATCCTTGCGGACACAAGATCCTTAGTCTTGCGCGTCTGCCAGTTCCGCCACTTCTGCACGAGAAAAATTATCAGTTTTGAGTTCCGGATTCTTCCGGTATCACCTCGAAACCTTCTGGTAATGTTGCGGGTACTTCCTGTGGTGTCTGGTCGCTTTCATCGATTTCCTTTTGAAGCTCCTCAGAAACCTGTCCGGATTCTTTTTGCAATTTAGTTGGCTTGAGGGTCAATGCGAGTAGAATGGTAAGCACCATAAAAGATACTGCGAGAACACGGGTTGTTTTCTTAAGGAAATTGGAAGCGGTTTGTCCGCCAAAAAGCGTGTCTCCACCTCCGCCACCAAAAGCACCACCAAGTCCGCCGCCTTTGCTGGACTGCAAAAGCACCGAGACGATCAAGGCAACACAGACGATCACATGTATTATAAGTAATATCGTGTACATAAATTTTAACCTAAGTCATTTTTAATGGAACATAAAAGCAATAGCTGGCATTTTACTGTCAAATTATTTAAAGAAATTTGAGAGTATGTCAAGTGGAAAATATTTCTCTGATTAATGCTGAAATTATACAACGTTGGATCAATTTCCGATATGAGTAACATCCCAGAGTTTCTAATGTTAATCGAACATTCTACTTTAGAAATTTATAGTTCGTGCCGATCTTTTCGTATACTTCTTCGATCGTCTTTGATGCGATCTTTTGGCTGTGGGCAATACCCTCAGCCAGAACATCCTTAACATAACTCATATTATTAAGAAGGTCTCGCTTTTTCTCTCTGATCGGAGTAAGTTCCTGAGCGATATTTTCAGAAAGGATCTTTTTGCACTGAATGCAGCCGATCCCTGCAGTTTTGCATCCCTCTGTACAATAGGCAATTTGCTCATCGGTTGAGAAGAGTTGATGCAAGGAGAAAACATTACACACTTCAGGATCACCCGGGTCAGTCCTGCGTACTCTTTGAGGATCAGTAACTGCAACTGAAAGTTTTTTCCAGATTTCTTCAGGAGTATCATCAATATATAGGCAATTATTGAGCGATTTACTCATCTTTGCCTGTCCGTCCAAACCTCTCACTAGCGCACCTTCACGAATTATCGCTTTGGGCTCAGGGAACACCTCTCCAAAAGTGCTGTTGAATCTACGTACGATCTCGCGCGAAAGTTCAAGATGTGGGAGCTGATCTTCGCCGACAGGGACTGCTACAGCTTTATACAGAATGATATCCGCAGCCATAAGCACCGGATAGTCCATCAGACCCGTATTTATATTATTTTTGAATCGCTTTGATTTATCTTTAAAAGTCGGCACTCTCTCTAACCATGAGACGGGAGTAACCGTGTTTAAGATCCATGTGAGTTCAGTATGTTCTTTGACCTTTGACTGGATCATGAGCACGCATTTTTTTGGATCGAGACCTGCAGCAAGGTAAGTAGCAGCACAATCTATCACGCGCCCTTCCATTCCTTCGGGATCATAGGGAATGGTCATAGAATGGTAATCAACGATACCCCAGATACAGTCATACTCATCCTGAAGTACGATCCAGTTCTTGATTGCTCCAAGGTAATTTCCAATGTGCAATTTTCCACTGGGCTGTATGCCGCTGAATATTCTTTTTCTCATGCTGTTACTCCTGATGTATTCACTTTTTTACCGGATGTGCGATGAGATCGTATTCGAGACTATTTACGATTTCTACTTCAATTATATCACCAACATTGGCATCAGCTTCCTCAAGAAAAACAATACCATCAATATCCGGTGCATCGAATTCGGAACGGCACTCATAGATTTTAGGTTTGATTTTCTTGTCAACAATAACGGACAACTTCTTGCCGATAAACCTTTCCAGGCTGTCCTGCGATATCACTTTCTGGACTTCCATTAATTTTTCAAATCTTTTTTGCTTGATATCTTCGGTAATTTGATTTGGTAAAGAAGCAGCTTTGGTGCCCTCTTCCTGAAAATAGGTAAATGCACCAAGGTGATCAAATTTCTGCTTTTGAACAAAATCCAGAAGCTCTTCAAAATCCTTTTCTGTTTCTCCCGGAAATCCTACAATGAAAGTCGTTCTGATAGAGAGTTCAGGAACGAGATCATTGATCATACCAAGAGCTTGAATAAGGTCCTTTTTGGAAGTTTTTCGGTTCATCTTTTTAAGAATATTATCGCTGATATGTTGAATTGGAATATCGAGATATTTGCAGATTCGTTGGCTGTCTTTTATCGTAAAGAGTAGCTTTTTTGTGATATGTTGAGGATTTAAATATAATAGTCGCAGCCAATGGATATCATCGATTTTATCCAAATCAAGAAGTAGTTCATTTAGACGGCGTTCACCATAAATATCCACACCGTAATTTCCAATATCCTGAGCGATAATGATTATTTCTTTGACTCCCTGATCGGCTAATTGCTTTGCTTCGTTCACGATTTCATCAATTGACTTGCTGCGAACAGGTCCTCGAATGAATGGTATCGTGCAATAAGAGCAAAAATTTTCACAGCCGTCACTGATTCGGAGGTAGGCATAATGCTTCGGAGTAAGGATGAAGCGTTTATCTTCGAATGGATCTTTCGAGTTACAAATGTGTTTGATCTCGGAAATTTCATCCAAGCCAAGAAAGAAATCGACTTCAGGTATTGATTTTTCTAATTTCTCTTTATACCTTTGAACGAGACAGCCGACAACTATCAATTTTTTACATTTGCCCTCTTTTTTTAGACGAACAAAATCCAATATCACATCAATTGATTCTTCCTTTGCAGGTTGTATGAATCCGCATGTGTTTACTATAAGTACTTCCGCTGATTTGGGATTGTTCACTAGCTCGTATCCAACATCCTGAATATTGGATACAATCACCTCGCTGTCCACAAGATTTTTGGGACATCCAAGAGTTTCTATATAAAATAATGCTTTTTTTCTTGCCATGAATAAACCCTTAACCCATTTTGTATAAGAAGTAAGAAATAAAAAACTTGCTTCAAAATTTATAGTCTCAGAAAAATGTCATCTAAAACTAAAACGAATTAAACTTATAAGAGGTTTTTATGTCAAAAAAATGTGAAATATGCGGGAAAAGCCCAATGTTTGGACATAATAGAAGTAAATCAGATAGGCGTACAAATCGTCGCTGGAATCCGAATCTTCAGAGAATTTCGGTCGTAGTCGACGGCACGGTCAAAAAAATGACTGTGTGCACGAGCTGTATCAAAAGCGGAAAAGTAAAAAAAGCATAACGAAATCGGGAGTCGCATAGATGTTTCGTCAAAGCATGAAATATTCATTGATCATTCTTTTGCTGGTAACTTGTTTTTCGACAACCGCATTTGCTTCTATTCCACTGGTAGATAGTGATGGACATAGTCCGTTTGTGAAGATAGTTGATGACCTTATCGGCACGGTTGTGAACATTAAAGTCGAATGGGAAACTCAAAGCAATTATAAACAGTTTTCGTCTCCATTTCCTTTTAATGATGATTTCTTCAAATTTTTCTTTCCCAAACCTGAAAATAATAGGCGTACAGTTGGATACGGTTCGGGTTTTATTTTCAGAAAAGAGGGAAATGACGTATATATTCTTACAAATAACCATGTTGTCGGGAAGAGCGAAGATGCCAAAATAACTGTTACTCTGAACGATCAGATGCGTTATGATGCAGAGGTAGTTGGACTGGATGATAAAACAGATATTGCAGTGATCAAAATTGCCGTTGATAAAGATACTGATATTTCTACCGCTCCACTTGGTGACTCGGATTGGATTGAAGTGGGGGACTGGGTCATTGCAATTGGAAATCCATTTTCGGAAAATCTTCGAGGAACAGTTACAACCGGCGTAGTGAGCGCAAAGGGACGGGCGAACCTTAATTTTGGTGCTGATTCTCCAGTGTATCAGGACTATATTCAAACCGATGCGGCGATCAATCCCGGTAATAGCGGCGGTCCACTTGTGGATATCAACGGCAATGTGATCGGTATCAATGCTGCGATATCATCTGTGAATGGCGGAAACATTGGTATCGGCTTTGCAATTCCGATAAATATTGTAAAAGCTCTTATTGATGATCTTATTGATAAGGGGTTTGTAGAGAGAGCATATCTCGGTATCTTACCTCAAGGAATAACTCCCGCTTTACAAAAAAGTCTTGATCTGCCCAGTCTTGAAGGTGTACTTATCGGCAAGGTTGAACATGACACTCCTGCCGAAAAAGCCGGATTAAAAAAACGAGATGTTATTATCGAGTTTGACGGCGAACCTGTGAAAAACTTAAATAAATTCAGATTAATGGTTGCGAACAAACAGGTTGACGATAAGATCTCAATTAAGATCATACGTGGTGGTAAAGAACTCTCTAAAACTGCGAAACTGGAATCCTTTCCCGAATCCAGCATTGCATCCAAACCTAAGACCGTTGAGGATGAAAGATCCTGGCTCGGCATAGAAGTTAGGAGTCTGGACTCAGATTTTGCCAAACAGTTAAATTTGAACATTGACAAAGGTGTGATAGTTTCTCAGATTGACATTGATTCTCCCGCTTATGATTCCAATCTCAATGTTGGCGATGTTATTCTTGAACTCGGAGATGAGGAGATAGAAAGCACGAAAGATTATTTCAATGTTATAGAAAATATGAAAGATGATGAAGACGATTCGGTACTCCTCTATGTATTGACTCCTTCGCAGTTCTATCATTATGTTGCGATAAAAGTTCAATAAATAGATTTCTTGAAATAAGGGATTAGGATAAAAAGACGTTAATTGGTAGTAGCTTAAAACTAAATTAAAGAAACTTTTGGCAGCAAAAATTATACCGATGAATCCTGCTGAGGATAGGGGACTGCAAAAATATCTTTCTGATATTGCAGGTTTTCCCACACTGAGCCGTGAAGAAGAGCGCGAGCTGGTTACTAAAGCTCAGTCCGGGAATGAGGCGGCAATGAACAAACTCATAGAAAGTAATCTCAAATTTGTGGTCAAAGTAGCGAGCAAATTCCAGGGGAAAGGATTGAGTTTATCCGAGCTTATCAGTGAAGGTAATCTTGGTTTGATAAAAGCCATTAAACGGTTTGATCTGACTAGGGAAACCAAGCTCATTACCTACGCTGTGTGGTGGATACAGCAATCAATTCAGTATGCCGTCTATGAAAAAAACCGGCTTATAAGAATTCCTGCAAAAACAATAACAACCATAAGCAAGATCGAGGATGCAAGAAGAAAACATCGTGCAAGAAGCGGTGAGGAAGCGACTGCAAAAGAAATTGCAAAGCAGGTTGATGTCAAAGAGGAAAAAGCGCTGGAATTGATGAATACTACCACTGATATTGTTCCACTTGAGAATATGTATGGAGAATCTGATGCGCTCTCACGAATGGCTGCGAAAAAAGTCACTGCTCCCTCTTACCATGAAGATGTAAGCGATCCCAAAAAGTTGTATTACAGAAAAAAACTGCACGATAAGATCAATAAAAAAATTAAAGCTCTTAACCCGAGAGATGCGAGAATAATTCAAGAATATTTCGGCTTCGGTGATGATGATAAGGGAAAAAACTTTGCGCAGATCGCACGAGAACTCGGGCTGTCACGCGAACGTGTACGCCAGATATTCAAACAGATATTGGAAGAGCTACGTAAAGAAACCGTCGATGAGGTAGATATAGATTATCTGTTAAGGATTTGATACCCCTTTGAGTTTCCGATTCCTTGTAGAGAGCAGTTGCACTGCTCTTTTTTTGTATATTTAAGAAGTGCGCGACGCAATGAACAAAACTTGACAGCATAAAGCTCTGTTAAAAATCGGGCTTCTAACCAATTTTCATCGCTGAATGTCAAAGGAGCAACCATGAAAGAAATGGAAAAAGTATATGATCCTCATCTGATTGAGAGGAAGTGGTACGAATTCTGGCTTGAAAAGGAACTTTTTCATGCTGAGGTAAATCCTCAGAAGAAGCCCTATACTATTGTGATTCCACCTCCAAATGTTACTGACATTCTTCATATGGGTCATGTGCTTAATAATACACTTCAGGATGTAATGATCCGCTTCAAAAAGTTGCAGGGCTTTGAAACCCTTTGGCTTCCGGGAACAGATCATGCAGGTATCGCTACGCAAAATGTTGTTGAACGCGATCTTGAAAAGCAGGGCAAAAACAGACATGATTTTGGACGGGAGAAACTGATAGAGCTCATATGGGAGTGGCGAAAAACAAAAGGCGGCAGGATTCTTGATCAACTCAAGCGCCTTGGTGCGAGCTGTGACTGGAGACGCGAACGCTTCACTATGGATGAAGGACTCTCCAATGCAGTTCAAGAAGCATTTATCTCTCTGTTTGAAAAAGGACTTATCTATCGCGGGGAATATATTATAAACTGGTGCCCGCGCTGTAATACGGCACTTTCTGATATAGAAGTTGAGCACGAAGACAAGGCATCCCATCTGTGGTATATCAAATATCCTATTAAAGATAGAAAAAACGAATTTATCACTGTTGCCACAACACGCCCTGAGACAATGCTTGGCGACACTGCCGTTGCAGTCAATCCAAAGGATCCTCGCTTTGCAGGACTTATCGGTAAGACACTGATCCTTCCGCTCACAAATCGGGAAATCCCAATAATTGCTGATGAGTTCGTTGATAAAGAGTTTGGAACTGGCTGCGTTAAGGTTACTCCAGCTCATGACCCTAATGACTTTGATATGGCAATGCGTCATGATCTGTTGAAGATCACAGTTATTAATGAGAACGGTGTTATGAACGAAAATGCCGGTACGGAATATGAAGGTTTGGATAGATTTGAGTGCCGCGAAAAGGTCGTTATGGATCTTAAAGAGAGAAAGCTGCTCGATAAAATCGAAGATTATCAGCACAATGTCGGGCATTGTTACAGATGTAAAACAGTTATTGAGCCCTATCTTTCAAACCAATGGTTCGTTAAGATGAAACCCCTTGCGGAAAAGGCGATGCAGGTTATCGAAAAAGGAAAGATTACGATCCATCCGACACGATATAAAAAGGTCTTTTTCAACTGGCTGGAAAATATTCGTGATTGGTGTATTTCCCGTCAAATATGGTGGGGGCATAGAATTCCGGTTTACTATTGTGATGACTGCGGTGAGATCATAGTCGCAAAAGAAAAACCTGAAGCGTGTCCAAAGTGTTTAAGCAGTCATATTCATCAGGATCCTGATGTTCTGGACACCTGGTTCTCGTCATGGTTATGGCCCTTTTCGGCTCTTGGTTGGCCCGAAAAAACTCCTGAACTAAAATATTTCTATCCCACCGATCTTCTTGTCACAGGTTATGATATTCTTTTTTTCTGGGTTTCAAGAATGATCATGGGCGGCATGGAAATGATGGAAGATATTCCATTCAAATCAGTTTATCTTCATGGTCTTGTCCTTGATGAGAATGGCGTTAAAATGAGCAAATCTCTTGGTAATTCTCCGGACCCAATTGACGTCATAGAAAAATACGGCACTGACGCACTCAGGTTCAGCATGGTCTTCAATACCCCGAAAGGAAATGATGTACTCTATACGGATAATTTGATTGAGACCGGTAGAAATTTTGCAAATAAAATCTGGAATGCAGCCCGATTTGCACTCACTAATGCTGCAGAAATCGATGGTTTACCGGAAGAATCAGAAGAGCCGACCGAGCTGACTGATACATGGATACTTCATAGATTGAATAAAGTGAAAAAAACGATCAAAGATGCATATGAGGAGTATCGTTTTCTTGATGTCACTCATCAGTTATATGAGTTTTTCTGGAATGAGTACTGCGCATGGTATCTTGAGATCATCAAGGACAGATTCTATAATTCTGATGATCTGGCATCAAGGAGAATTGCGAAATATCTCATGTTGAAAGTTCTTAATGAATCACTGAAGATGCTCCATCCGGTCATGCCCTTTATAACAGAAGAGATCTGGCATCGGGTTAAAGAATTTTATCCATCTGAAACAGCAGAATCGATCATGATTTCTGATTTTCCGATTGCTACTGATAGAGACAGTTATCCTATGGAATCAGAGCAGATGCAGCTCATCTTTAAGGTGATAACAGCGATCAGAAGTATTCGAAAAGATATGAATGTCTCACCATCTGAATATGTTGAGATCGTGATAAAGGATGTACTTCCAGCGCGATGCGCAATATTACAGGATAATCGGCATTATATTAAAGTCATGGCTAAGGTCGATGAGATCTATATCGGCGATGATGCAGTAAAACCCGAAAAATCTACCACAACCGTTGTTGATGATATCGAAATATACATGCCTCTGGAAGGCATCATCGATGTTGATAAAGAGCGTGAACGGCTTTTGAAGAAGTTGTCCAAAGTTGAGAACAGTCTGATAAAATGTATTGGTAAATTGAATAATAAAAATTTCGTAAATAATGCGCCTGCCGAGATCATTGAACAGGAGAAGGAAAGAAAAGAACTGCTTGAAAACACGATAGAAAAGCTGAAAGCAAATATTTCCTTTCTTGAATAACCCAGAGGTTATTTGACATATATGTGCACTACATTATCATTTCATAGAAACGTGCGAAAGTGGCGGAACTGGTAGACGCGCTGGACTTAGAATCCAGTGGCCGAAAGGTTGTAGGGGTTCGAGTCCCCTCTTTCGCACCAAGATTTTATAAAACATAAAGGAATATAGAATGGAATTGAAACCAAAAATTGAAAAAGTGAGCGAAACCAAGAGAAAAATGAGTTTCTCCGTAGCGAATGATGTTGCTCAAAAGGATTATGAAACAACGATCAAGAGCTTTCGACAATATGTGTCCATGCCGGGATTTCGCAAAGGTAAAGCTCCTTTGAAGATGATTGAGAGAATGTATAAAGACCAGATAAAACATGGATTTTTTGAAGATGCTGTCCCGAAATATTATAAATTAGCATTAGAAGAACTGGATAAGATGGGCATCCATCCTATCAATCAGGGAGCTCTCGAAGAAACGGATTGGGAACCTGGAAATGATTTGGAATTATCCTTCACTTTCGAGGTTAATCCCGAGATCGAACTGAAAGAATACAAGAATTTTTCTGTTGAATTCGAACCGGAAAAAGTAACCAAGAAGATGATAGACGGTGAACTTTCTCGATTGCAGGAGAGTTATGCAATCATCTCAGATAAGGAAGATCCCGCTGAAAAGGATGATGTGATCAACTATACTGTTTTGAAATTCGATGGAAAAGGTGTCACCAAAAAAGATGAGAGCTCTTATAAAATCGGACAGGAGACTTATGGGAAAGCTTTTGATAAAGCACTCATCGGTGCACAAAAAGGTGATGAGATCACTGCAACTGTAGAGCTTGGTCCGAAGAACGGAAAAGATAAATCCGAAAAAAAGGAAATGCTGCTCAAAGTAAACGAAGTAAAGAAAGTTGAACTTCCAGAGCTGAATGATGATTTCGCAAAAGAAATCGGGGAATTTGATTCTCTGAAAGCACTGAAGGATGAAATAAAAAAAAGCATTAATGCACAGATCTCACAAAGAAATAGAAGTCAGGTCAAATCTCTTATTTTACAGAAAATAATTGAGAAAAATCCTTTTGAAGTTCCCGATTCATTTGTAGATAACTATGCAGAAGAAATGATGAAGAAGTATGCACAGCAGCAGAAAAATCTCAATACTGAAGCTCTTGCACAAATGAAAAGTGTCTATAAAAGTTATGCAGAGAACGAAATCCGCGTATATTATGTAATGAATAGATTGAAAGAGCTTGAAAAAGTTGATGTTTCAGATGAAGAAATTGAAAATGAGATAAAGCGATCAGCCGAGAATATGGGCATGGACATAGATAAGTACAAGGAGCTTTACAAGAAGCAGATCAATAAAGAAGAAATAAAAGAAAATCTTATAAGTGATAAGATCATAAATGGTATTGAAAGCACGGTTGAATTTAAGAAACCTATCAAAGAGAAAACTGATAAGAAAGAAAGTGAAAAAGAGGAAAAATGACACTGATTCCAATGGTTATTGAGCAAACGGGAAAAGTTGAAAGAGCTTATGATATCTATTCCCGTCTTTTAAAAGATCGTATTATATTTGTGGGTTCTGTAATGAATGACGACATGGCAAACATCATTATTGCCCAACTTCTTCATCTTGAAGCTGACAATCCGAAAAATGATATATATATGTACATCAATTCTCCCGGTGGTGTAGTCACATCCGGACTGGCGATTTATGATACAATGCAGTATATCAAACCGGATATTTGCACAATTTGCATGGGACAAGCTGCAAGTATGGGCGCCTTACTTCTCGCAGCAGGTGCTCATGGAAAACGTTCCGCATTACCCAACTCAAGGATTATGATCCATCAACCGCTTGGCGGAGTGCAGGGGCAGGCAGCCGATATAGAAATACATGCGAGAGAGATCGTTAAGATTAAAGAGCGCATTAATCAAATATTAAGCAAGCACACCAACCAAAAGGTAAGCAAGATAGAAAAAGATTCCGATAGAAACTTTTTCATGGATGCAAAAGAAGCCCTTAAATATGGTATCATTGACGAGGTAATAACTCAAAGGAAGTAATATGGAAGAGCAAAAATGTTCCTTTTGCGGAAAAACCCGAAGTCAAGTTAACAAACTTGTGCGTGGTGTTGATGGCAACATCTGCGATACTTGTATTACCATCTGTAATACAATCCTTGAGAAAGAACGTGAGAAGAAAATTGATGAAAATTTTGAGCTTCCCACTCCGCGAGAAATAAAAGAATATCTCGATGAATATGTAATTGGGCAGGAGAATGCAAAGAAAACAATTTCTGTGGCTGTTTATAATCACTATAAAAGAATTTTTAAGCAGAAATTTGTAAAAGACGTAGAGCTTGAAAAAAGCAATATTATCATGATCGGACCTACAGGTACAGGAAAAACTCTTATTGCACAGACACTTGCTCGCTTTCTTAAGGTTCCCTTTGCGATTTCAGACGCAACCACCCTTACAGAAGCGGGTTACGTTGGAGAAGATGTCGAGAATATTCTCGTCCGTCTGCTTCAATCAGCAGATTATGATATTGAAAAAACTGAGCGTGGCATCATATATTTGGATGAAATTGATAAAATTGCTCGTAAATCCGAAGCACCTTCCATTACACGAGATGTTTCCGGTGAAGGTGTGCAGCAAGCGCTTCTGAAACTTCTCGAAGGAGAAAAGGTGAACGTACCTCCTAAAGGTGGAAGAAAGCATCCGCATCAGGAGTTTATTGAGATCAACACAAAGAATATTCTGTTTATTGTTGGTGGCGCTTTTAACGAACTTGAGAAGATAATCGAGCGAAGAATAAATAAAAAAACTGTTGGTTTTGGTTCTGAGCTTCTTGGTCTTTATGAGGACAGAAAAAGCGAGATCCTCAGCAAAGTGCAACCCCAGGATCTACTCAAATACGGTTTGGTCCCTGAACTGATCGGCAGATTGCCGGTTAATACTTCATTGTCGGAACTTGATAAAGACGCATTGGTTAGAATTCTTACTGAGCCCAAGAATGCTTTAATCAAGCAATATCAGGCACTCTTTGAGCTTGAAGATGTTGACCTGGAATTTGAAGATAATGCCCTTGAAGCAGTGGCGGAAATCGCTACAAAACGGCAGTCCGGGGCGCGGGGACTAAGGGCAATTATGGAGAACGTTATGAAGGACATTATGTATAATCTTCCTGATATGAAGGATGTGAATAAATGCATCATAACTCGTGATGTTATCATTGATAATGGGGCTCCGATCTTTCAATTTATAAACTCAAAAGATAAAAAAGACCAAGACCAAATGATTGCGTAATTTCTTTTTCTTGACACGAAAGAGCAATCATTGGATGTAAGTCTCCACTACGTTCCAAGTAGCTCAGCGGTAGAGCAGGTGGCTGTTATCCGCCAGCTGGCGGATGGGGGTTCAAGTCACTCTATAGGAGCGAATTAGATTTATCTGAAGTTTGTAATGTTGATTATTGTTCATTGAATTTTTAATATACATAAGTGTTGATTTACTTGACACAACAGAGCGATCTTAAGATGTAAGTCTCCACTGCGTTCCACAGTAGCTCAGCGGTAGAGCAGGTGGCTGTTAACCACTTTGTCGGGGGTTCAAATCCCTCCTGTGGAGCCATTTTTTTATTGTCATCCTGAGCTTGCCTGTTAGGGCGGAGCGTTACGTAGACTGGTCGAAGGATAAAAAAAATGAATAGGAATTATGGATATGAAATATTCTACCTATGTTTTACATTCCCCAGAATATGATAAAATCTACATTGGATATACAAACAATTTAGAGAGAAGGTTTCATTTTCATAATAAAGGCATACAGGGTTGGACAGCGAAGTATATACCATGGGAATTAGTTTACCACGAAGAGTTTGCAACAAAAACTGAAGCTATGAAACGAGAAAAAGAATTGAAATCTTATCAAGGTAGGAAGTTTATCCGAGAGGAAATTCTCTCTCAGCGGTAGAGCAGGTGACTGTTATCCGCCAGCTGGCGGATCAAATTCCTTACCCAACAAGAAAATTTTTTTATTGTCATCCTGAGCCTGTCGAAGGATGGCATTAAAAATAAGTTACAAATTTATATTTATACACAGTTGAGAATTACCATTCTCACTTTCATTATTGTATGATCAATATTTTTGAATTATTTATAACCTCTCCAGTCTGCAATCTATACAAATAAATCCCTGAAGGATAATCCGCAGTATTCCAACTTAACTTATGATCTCCGACTTGCTGATGTTGATTTACAAGTATTTCTATTAACTGACCTTTAACATTAAATATTTCTATTTTTACCTTTTTTTGTTCTTTCAACGAGTAAGAGATACTGCAATTATCTCTCGCCGGATTAGGAAATACTCGGAACGATATTTCATCATGAATTTGAGGTTCTACAGCATACATTTCTCCGAAATCCTCCATTGCAGTACGCATGAGCTGCCGGGCTTCAGATTCATTCATATAATATAAAGGAAATCCAAGAAGATACAGGTTGTAATCTCCATTATAACGCAGGGCGCATGGCACATTCTCCCATTCAGGCGCATCGATTGAGGAGTCATACATGAAAATAGTTTCAGCATCATCCTCTGGAAATAATTTATAAATATAGCTGAGGTTATCACCCCACATGGCAATTGGAACTTTAGCTTCGACCACATCAAGATAGAGAAGTTCACCGCTTCCATACGCGCCGGTAAAATCATCATCGGAATTGTATTCGGGCAGTGAAGTGTGGAGATATTGTTCAAAAAGATCGGAAGGTCCCGGAAGATGCTTCCATCCCGATACGAACATGTTTCCTCCAGCTATAAAGTAGCTTTTCAAAGGATACACTGAGCCAATAAATTGAGAAGTGAACATCTCATCGGAGTGCCATACAACACTGCTGTATTTTGCCATCTCGGAAAGTGGGGGCAGATCACCCTGTTCGTCAACATCCCATTCGGTATATTCGTATCCCTGCAGCAAATATTGATAGAAAGAATCTACTTCAGCATTGGTCGGAAAGGCTGGATTTATCTGATCAGTCTCGTCGATAACAAGTATTCCCTGATCGAGCGAGAAATCAATTGATGTGCCATACACTTCGTTTGAAAATTGGCTGACAAATTGCTTATCGCTCTCAAGCACTGCTGCGATCTTGTAATAGTATTCTACACCTGAAACAACTTCTTCGTCAAAGTAGTAAATTCCAGTTACAGTTTCGTTGTTGATCTTAATATATTCCTCGCCGGTTTGTTTCCTATAAATATTAAATCCCTCGATCTGCGGATCAAAGAATTCCTGCCACACGAGTAATATTGCTTCGCGTTTTGTTTCGATCTCATCGAGAACCGGAACCATCTCATTATATCCTGCATCGAGCACCCAGTTGTCGGGATCGAAAACAAGATCATCGAGTGTGCCGGCAAGCGGAAGTGTATTATAACTGAAACCGGAATCTGCAAAAATGCTGTAGTTTGTTTCGTTTTCACAAACAGGTAATTGCATTGCAAAATTTTGCCCGAACGTTCCCTCAGATTGTGTGGCAATTATGAGCGAGTCTTCTATATCTGAAGTATAGGTTGCATAACGGTAAAATGGACGCCCTTCGTTGTAAAACCACTCGTGAAAAAACCAGTCGAGTTCCATACCGCTTACATTTTCTGCCATATCTTTCAGATCATCAGTGAGGAAATTTCCATATTTGAACTGTGGATCCTGCATAAGATTATAGACTGTTGTAAAGAAATCAGTATCTCCCAGCACACCGCGAAGCATGTGAATTGTCCACGCACCTTTTGAATAGATCACAATACCAAATATTTGTGATGCAGATCCTTCAGGATCGCGGTAAAGGCAGGGATCGAGGTCTGTGCCTGTATCAAGAGCATCCATAAAATCGTGTAATCCCTGTGATCCATATAAATTTTCTGCCCACAATGCTTCACTATAGCGAGCAAAACCTTCTTTCAGCCACACATGCGCCCATGATCCTATTGAAAGGCAGTCCCCGGCCCATTGATGCGCGAGTTCATGTGCTACAGTTGATTCTGCTCCCGGGTCTCCGACATATCCACTTCGAAATGATGTACATGTTTGATGTTCCATTGCAAGGCAGCTTAAATTTGCACATAAGGCATGCCCGTATTTTTCTTCAAGAAAGGGGTACTCACCATATACGGATGAAAAAAATGTGATTAAAGCCGGTGTAATGCTGAAAAGATTTACACAGGTGTCGTACAGTTCAGGAAAAAGATAATGATCGATCGGCATTGTGTCATCACCGGAAGTATAGGTTTGAGAGTAAATTTGATAATTGGAGATTGCAAGTGATGTAAGGTACGTGGCAACAGGATAGGATTCGTGCCATTTGTCTGTTACAGTCCCATTTCCATTATTTATCTGCTCGATAAGCAGTCCGTTGGATGCACACACGTATTCTTCAGGATAAGTGACCCAGACATCGAGGGAATCCGGTTTATCTGCCGGGGTATCTTTGCAGGGCCACCATTTCCTCGCACCTTTTGGAGATACCATTGTGAAAACATTCGGTGTCCCGCTGTGGGATTCAAATTTCATTCAATCACTGAGTTTTGTATCCGGATAACCTTCATAGTTCACGATAATCTCGATCATGTCATCAATATTATATGTGTCATCAAGCTGTATAGTTATGATATCATCGGTATGCACGAAGCTCAAAGGTGTGCCATTCTGCTGAATATCTGTGATAGTAAGATTATTAGTAAAATTCATCTCGATCTCTGTTGTCTGATCTTCACAAATCAGTGCCTGCATTGTTATTTCGGATTCGATAAATTCTAATAGGATATCAATTTCTATATCAATTTTGTAGTATGTTACATCGTAATTATCCATATTTTTTGAATCCCCAAGAACTTCGCGAAATTGTTCATAATATTCTGCCTGCTCCCGCAAATTCAGATTTGTGTTCTCAATAATTTTTTGATAATCAGGATATATCCTCGTGTTGTCGGAGAATAATAGAATAGGAACCAGTAAGAGTAAAATTAAAAATGTTATTATTTTTTTCATAAGAAATCCTTACCGAATTTTCTTGCTGAGAAAAGAGATTATAGGTTGGAATGTTGTCAATTATTTTAACTAATCCTCGTATCCTGACGGGATAAATCCGTCACTGTCCTCTCGCTGGAGGGTAGGTGCAGGCTCATCCTGCATCATATCTCACTTCTTCAATCGAGGAGAAGTAATATTAATCTTTAAAGAGGATTACGACTTAAACAATTCACACGGTTTCGATTTTCACAGATACTCAACATCGGAATGTTGAGTTACAAAGTAAAACAAGATTCCAATCTTGTCATAGAGTATCCGATTTATCGGAAGAAGCCAGATCTTTTTAGAGATATGGAGTGCAACATCCGCGATGTTGCTTAAAATATCACCCCGATGAAATAAAAAAGATAAAAAAGATTTCATAGGGCAAGCGGATATTTTCTATAAAAATCTTATTTAACAAATTTATTGACAGCATCTCACAAACTTTCAAATAAATAAACTCAATCAGGAGGTTTAAAATGAAAAGAGTAATTGTTTTTTTAATCATATTAAATGCTATAGCTTTTTCGCTCTCAGCATCAAGCCGCTATGCTCTTGTGATAGGAAATGGCCATTATGAAGGAGTTTATCTTCGCAATCCTGTGAATGATGCCAATGCCATGGCAAATGCGCTTAGAGAGCTTGATTTTTACGTAATACAAAAAACCGATCTGACCAAGAAACAAATGCTTGATGTGATATGGGATTTTGAAAATAACTTCTCTTCTGAAGACATTTGTTTGTTTTATTATAGCGGACATGGTGTCCAGGTAAACGGTATAAACTACCTCATTCCACTCAAGGCAAACATAATGAACGAGAGGGATGTCGAGTTTGAAGCAGTGGCACTCAACAGATTTATGAGCAATCTCGAAAAAGCAAAGATGAATATCGTTATCCTCGATGCCTGCCGTGATAATCCCTATAAGGGAACGAAATCTACGAGTAAGGGCTTGGCACAGGTTACGTCCAAAACAGACGGCACTTTTATTGCGTATGCCACAGCACCGGGTAATACCGCTGCCGATGGAACGGGTAGCAACAGTCCATATACTAAACATTTGATACGAGAGATGAAAGTTGATGGACAGGAAATTGAGGATGTATTCAAGAATGTGCGTATTGCAGTAAAAGATGAAACGAACAATGCGCAGATACCATGGGATTCATCCTGCCTGACTGATGAGTTTATCTTTGCCATGAGCTGCACACCGCAAACACAGCCGGAAATTGAAGTAGAAACCGAATACTCTTATGGCACAATAAAAGTTGAGAGCAACGCAGATGGCTCTGTGTATGCAGATAATGACTATGTGTGCACCATTACTGCAGGAACCATAAAAACCCTTAAGAATATACGAACCGGCTCGCATACTGTGAAAGTAAAAACAGATGATGAAACAAAAACTGAGTATGTAAATGTTCAAAAAAATAGGACTTCATCACTGGACTTTTATTTTATTCAAGATAATACTGAAGATAACAAATCATGGCTACACATAGAAGTAAATAATTTGGATTCGGATTTTGCCAAGCAACACAATTTGAATATTGACAAAGGAGTAATTGTTTCTAAAATTGATATTGATTCACCTGCGTATGATTCAAATCTCAATGTTGGCGATGTTATTCTTGAACTTGAAGATGAGGACATAGAGAATACAAAAGATTATTTAAAAGCTGTTGAAAAAATTAGGAATGAAGACCTCGAATCCGTACTACTATATGTGATGACTCCTCCTCATTTCTATCATTATATCGCAATAATGGTTCAATAAATAGATTTCTTGATATAAGGCATCAGTGAAAGGTTTTAATCGTTAGTATCTATTTACCATAATTATATAATACAACATCCTCCGTTATGGTCATTATTCCCTACGGGGCAGGCGTGTTGATGGTGTAAAACATCACGGATGTTTTACACCATAAGAACAAAGGAAAATAAATATGAACAAAAAAACATTATTAATTATACTAACCCTCATCAGTAGTATATCTTTACTTACGGCAAGCCCTCGCTCATGCACAAATGATTATACGAAAATATCCAAAAAAAATTAAAGTTTTTGGGAAATATTCAATGAAAAGAGGAGTAAATATGAAGAGAATAATATTGTTGATTTTCTTTCTTTCGGTATTTTCATCCCTTTTTGCGTATGAAAATGCCTTGGAGGTCCTAACTGATATACCTGGAGCGAGTATATATTTCGATGGTAAATATATTGGTATTTCAGAAAATTTCGGAGAATTTAATCTTTTTAGGTTAGATGATATTAAACCTGGTTTACATTCTCTAAAATGTACATATAATGAATATGAACCCTTTACGAGAAGTGTAGAAATACCTAACGAAGGAATTGCCAAGATCCAGGCGAACTTTATGCAAACAAAGTGGGATGTCGAGGATATTACTGACGAAGGTATGGGAAAGCAGGTTAAAATAAGAGGAATAAAAATAAAAACTAGTGATGGTAAGACATTCCAGCTTTATGATAAAAGCTATGCTTTGGTTATTGGAATCAGTGATTACAAATACTGGAAAGATCTTCCTAATGCCGTAAAAGATGTTGATGCAGTTGCAAATGAACTGGAAAAGATTGGATTTGAAGTTACAAAGATTACTGACAACACCTATACAAAACCAACTCGAACGAATATTATTACTGCTTTGAACAAGTTGCAAAAAACTTCCTCAGATGACAGGATTATTATCTATTATGCTGGTCATGGAAATTCTGTTCCGATACCTTATCAAGAAGGATATTATAATGGATATATAATTCCTGAGGATGCTCACAAAGATGATGTATCATCATATATTTCCATGAATACTATCAAGGATATTACTATGATGTATAATGCAAAACACGTACTTTACCTTTTTGATTCCTGCTTTAGTGGGCATTTTGTCGATATTACAAGAGCCGATAACAAACCCGAGTCGATTATAACAGAAAAAATAGCAAAACCGGTTAGGCAGGTAATCAGTGCTGGTTCTGCTGATCAGGAAGCAAGTGATGGTGTTTTTCATTCTCCATTTTGTGAAGCTGTATTAGACAATTTGCAAAATATGTCTGGAGATTACAATAATGATGGATATCTTACCGGAGAGGAGTTAAGCTTCAATATTAGACAAAAGGTTGAATATGATACCCATGGAGACCAAACTCCTGAATATGGTAAAATGAGGGGATTTAAGGATGGCGATTTTGTTTTCTGTATGAGTTGTACCCCACAAACTCAACCTGATATTGAGGTAGAAACCGAATACTCTTATGGTACAATAAAAGTTGAGAGCAACGCAGATGGCTCTGTGTATATAGATAATGACTATGTGTGTTCGATTACAAAAGGCACAATTAAAACCCTGAATAATGTCCGAACTGGTTCACATAATGTTAAGATGAAAACTGATGATGAAACAAAAACCGAGTATGTGACTGTGCAAAAAAACAGGACTACCTCGTTGAATTTTTATTTTATACCAAAAAGTACTGGAGACTACAATATGGTCTTTTTAAAAGGTGGGACTAAAATAGATGAAATAAATACAAACCAAGGGAAATATTTAGCTATAAAAATCCCAGAAGATAAAACTATAACCTTAAATGATAGTCTTTTTAATAAAAATACTATATTAGATTTTTATTTAATTCCTTATAATAATAGTGAAGAAATAAGAGACAATAAAGAAATAAAAATCACTTCAAATGAAAAATATGCATTAATAAATATTTGTTTTAACAACCAAAAGGAAGAAGTGGAATTAAATCGAGATGCATATCGTAAACAAACTAAAATGACTTTAAAAAGGAAAATTCAAGATGCTTTAGAAAATCAAATAATAAATTCTGATGGGACGATAATTTCAGAAAGAAAAATCCCAGAAATTTCTCAAAAATTAGGTATGATTAGTATAAATAATCAAGAATATTTTTTTGCTATATCTAAAGAAAAAATCAAAGATCCAGTAACTAATAAATATGTAGAAAAACTTAATTTTTCTTTAGTACCTGAAGGGGATTATAATCCTTTTGAAAAAACAATAAGAAAAAAGGGAGAGATTATTACAGAGCAAGGTCTAAAAAATTGTTATCAATATGCCCCTATAAGAATTGATAATTTAGTAAATATTCCTCAAACCAGACTCAACACAAACTGAGAATAGTACTGCACAGGATTCTGCATCCAGAATACTAGAAAGCACAAGCTCACAATACTAAAACTAAATAATTAATAAAAATTGGATTTAACAGCTTTAGTGAAACCCTATTTTTTTAATAAAATATTATTTAATAATTTATACATTCAAGTAATAAGTGCAACCCACATTATTTGTTTGAAAAATTTGAATGAGTCGTCAAGGACCAATCCATGACGAAATCTAAAAAATTCGGGAACATCCGAATGTTTCGAATGGGATTTTCTATTCGGAGGTTGTATTATATGGAGTGCAAAATCCCCCGTTATGGTCATTCCCTATTAAATATTACTTCGCTCTATGTAATTGCTTTGTACTACTTTGTGGATTACACAGGGCAAGCATTTCATAGGGTAAATTTTCCTACAAGGCAAGCGGAAGTTTCACAACATATAGAAGTCCATTAATTAAATCAAGCAACCGTTCATAATCAAATAGAAAATTAGATAAAAATACTTTACAAAAAAAATGATAAAAACTCAGATGATCTCAAATATAGTTCATATGAACTAAAAAGAGGAATATATGTTAGAAAGTTTATTAGGATCGATTTGTAAGGAAAAAGTATTGATTTTCATTCTTTGTCGCGAAGAGGGATATGCGAGGGAGATAGCAAAATTTTATGAGATTCCACTTACTCCGGTTATAAATCAACTAAAAAAACTTGAATCAAGCAGTATAATATTTGCTCGATCACAAGGTAGAACAAAGGTGTATAAATTCAATCCACGATATCAATTTCTGCCGGAACTAAAAAAATTACTCGAAAAAGCTGTAAATTTTTATCCACAGCAATTGCAACAAAAACTACTTTATAATAGGCGCCGTCCACGGAGAAGCAATAAAGCATTATGAAAAAAATAAGTGAGTTGGATTTGAAAGAATTGGGTGCATATATTTCTACACATCTAAAAAAGTGCGGTATCGATGTAATATTAACTGGTGGTAGTTGCGTTAGTATTTATTCGGAAAACAGATATGTCTCAATGGATTTGGATTTTGTTGAAAAAAGTTATACAAAGCGAAAGGATTTGGTAAGATGTCTTTCAAGAATTGATTTTTACGAAGAGAATCGATATTTTAAACATTCTGAGACAGATTATGTCATAGAGTTTCCACCAGGTCCTTTATCTGTCGGTGGAGAACCAATTGAAGATATTATTAAACTACATACCGATACTGGTGATATGAGAATTATTTCACCTACCGAGTGTGTGAAAGATCGTTTAGCTTCCTATTATTTTTGGAATGATATGCAATGTTTTGAACAGGCGATTTTGGTTGCAAAATTTAACGAGATAAATATTAATGAAGTGAAACGATGGTCAGTCAAAGAAGGTGAGGAAGAAAAATATGAAATTTTTCAAAGAAAATTGAAATGTGAAATTGAAGGAAATAATTATGACATTCTGTAACAACTGTGGAACAAACTTGGAAGAAGATATCAAATTTTGTACAGAATGTGAAACTCAAATAAAACATAGTAAACAAGAATAAGGAAGTAGGAGAAAGCTTTGAAAGCAAAAATGCTTAGAACGTTAGAATTTTTAAAACAAGCAACTTATTTTACTGTCACCCCGAATGTCGAGGTAAAGCAAGAATGCCACAATATTTAGTAATCGGGCAATAATATTATGAGGAGACATAATATGAATAAAAAAGCATTAATTATCACACTGATCTTAATAAGTACTACCTCGATACTCATAGCCACACCGAGTTGGTACACTAATAATTACGTAAACCAATTCTCAGGTTATTTTATCGGTAAAGGGTTTTCTGAGATTAAAAATGGAAATGAAGCAGCATCAGAGAAACGAGCTATCCAAATGGCTTTGAGCGATGCAGCTTCGACTATTTCGTGCAGTGTATCCGGTAAAACGATAAATCGTATCTCTGAAGAGGGAAGTGGGACGCAGACACAAGTAGAAGATTATTTTCTTAACGAAACAAAGATAAAAACCGATCTTGAAGTGATGAACTATACTGTCTTGGATAAAGCAGTTGAGGATAATATTTTCTATGCAATGATCGGGCTTCCATTGAAAGATATTAAAAAAATTTATAGATATGAGATTGAAAGGGGAATTAATAAGATTGCCCAATCTTTTCAACTTGCTGAGCAGATTGCTTCATCCAATCCGAACGAAGCCATCAAAAAATATGAGCAGTGCATTGCTTATATTCAAGATATTACTGAGGATATGAAAATATATCTTTTTCTAAATAATTGGCAGAATGATCTTGAAAATAGAATGAAAGCATTACCTGCCAGAAATACGATCGAAGAAAAATTAATAACCCTGGTTGGCATGACGCCAAAGTCAACGATAATTCTGGCAGACGAACTTTTGGAGTCGGTTATTGCTCGGATGAAAAACAATTCTTCATTTATTATTTATCCTTTTGAGTGGCAGAACACTGGATTTGTATCAGAGTTTGGAAATACATTTTCTGAGATTGTGGCAAACAAATTGAATACTGCAAAAAATTGCAAAAGATTAAACATCAAGGATTTTGCTGCAGCTGATTACGTTATAAGAGGTAAATTAATAAATTCCGATGCGGGTTTATATATATTCCTTACAGTTAAAAATATCTCTAATAATTCCGAAATGAGCAATCAGATATTTGTAAACAAGGTTACTTGTAATAATATTGGATGGGATAAAATTAAACCGAAAGATTTGGATAAAGCGTTACAGGATAAGCTAGCTTTGTATGAATCCATCCAGAGTGATAATTCGCTTAAAGTAGAACTCCAGACAGAAAAAATGAGTGATGGACCAGTTGTATACTATTTTGATGAAGAACCTCAGTTATTGGTAAAATCAAATAAAGTATGTTATGTGAGATTGATTTATATTTTCTCTGATGGTTTGAAAACTCTCCTTGTTGATAATTACTTTATTCCTACAGATAAAACAAATCAATGGGTAAAATTGCCTTTTGATTTTATCGTATGTGAACCAGCCGGTATAGAACAGATGCTTATGCAGGCATCGACAGAAAAGATGCCCGATCTGTATGTAAAGAGAGTTCCTATTGATGAAAATTCACATATTGATGTTATTGAAACAGGGCTTGCTGAACAAATAGCAAAAACCAGAGGAATAAAGATAAAAAATCCGGAAAAGGAAATTACAGAAAGAGTATATCAGTGGACAGTGTTTGAGAAGTAAAATACTCCAAATATTACATACGTAGCGCAAGATTCCAACATGTCATAGCGTATCCGATTTATCGGAAGAAGCCAGATCTTGTTTAATATGTTATGAGTGCAAAATCCATGATTATGCATAAAACATCACCCCGATGAAATAAAAGATAAAAAGATTTCATAGGGCAAGCGGATATTTTACTCCCAAACCATCATTACACGAATTTATTAATGTTTTTTTACTTATACAGTCTCCCTTTAACAACAAGAATCGAGGATAGAATGAGTATAATAGCGAATAAGAATGTTTTGATAACCGGGGGTGCTTTCAGAATCGGCAAAAAGCTTACATATCTGATGGCAATTGAAGGAGCTCATGTTGTTATCTGGGATATCAACCGGAAGCATCTGGATGAAGTGACAAACGCGATAAAGAAAAGGGGATATACTGCAACAGGTTATTATTGCGATGTCTCCGATAAAAAACAGATCGAAGATACTGCTCAGAAAGTAAAAGAAGAGATCGGCAAGATAGATATTCTGGTCAACAATGCAGGAGTGGTGTTTGGCAAATCCTATTGGGAATATTCTGATGAAGAAATACAGAAAACCATTAAGATCAACCTGATGGCTCACCTGTGTACGATCAAGGCATTTCTGCCTGAGATGAGACTTGCGAACAGTGGGCATATTGTAACGATCGCATCTGCTGCTGGAATAACAGGTGTGGCAAATCTCTCGGAATATGCTACTTACAAATTTGAAAATCTTGACAACTGTTTGAGGGAATAATTAAATTTTTGTATTAATGATGAATTTAAAAAAATCAGGAGGACAGATGAAAAAAATAGTAATTTATTTGATTTTACTCTCGATATTGATGATTTCAAGCTGCTGCGAAAAATCAACAGGACCTGATGAGGATAAACATCATATCGGTTGGATCGTTGGAAGTCCTATAGATGGATATGGCTCTATCTTTTATACTAATGATGGAGGCCAAAATTGGGTTCGTCAGGGAGATTCATTATCTATTCCGAATGTATCATTGGATGCTGTCAAAGCTGTTGATTCATTACATGCCTGGATTGTAGGTCCTCCAGTAGATGGATATGCCACTATCTTAAAAACATCTGATGGCGGTTCAACCTGGGAACGAATTCAAAATCGCGGAGGTATTCCGAATGAAGAATTGATGGGACTATATGCTTGTAGCCAGGATGAATTGTGGGTTGTTGGTTCTAATAATACAATCATTCACACAAACGATGGTGGAAGTACCTGGACATCTAAAGCTGATACTTCCTTTTTACCTTATAATTTATGTTCCATTGCTGTTGTTGGAGATAAAATTTGGGTGTGTGGTAATGAGATGTATTTAGGTGGAACAATAATTCACTCTTCGGATTATGGTGATACATGGGGTCATCAAGCTGAAGGTGAATTCCTTTCAGAACGAGGAATGATTGAAATAAGTGCAGCATCAGATTCCTGTTTATGGGCTGTAGGACATGGAAGAACAATTCTTCATACTTCTAATGGTGGCGATAGATGGGAAATACAAAAGACCGATATCTCTCCAGACTGGGATGCAAATGGTGTTTGTGCGATAAATGAAGATGTAGCATGGGTCGTAGAAGATGTTGGATGGATCCTTTATACAGAAAACGGAGGTGAGAATTGGGAGTTACAAGACCCACCTGGTTCATCAGGAGGTTATTTGCTATACAGAATCTCTCCATTAAATAAGAATGAAGCCTGGGTGGTTGGTCCCTATGGTGGGAAAATAGAGCTTGGTATGATCTTACATACTGTTGATGGCGGACAGACCTGGACTATACAAGATTATGGTTATAATTCATTGCTTGGTGATGTTTCATTTGTAGGTTCATATCATTAATATATGCTATTGATTCAGGTACAATATGCAGCAAATTCTTTGAAGTAACGCAATTCCCCAAATAACTTGACTGCTCAGGGGCACACCTCTTCAACATGTCAAAAATCAAGCAAGGACTCCATACATGGTAGAAAGCGATTTTGATAAAATTGATGTGGTTTTACGCGAATTTGAAGACAGAAAAGGTGCTCTGATCCCCATTTTACAAAAGACACAGGCACAGCTTGGATTTCTTTCCAAAGAAGCCATGAAATATATATCAGAAAAAACTCGAATTCCTATTTCAGAAATCTACGGTGTGGCAACGTTCTATACACAATTCCGCTTGCAGCCGATCGGTAAGAACATTATCCGTATTTGCCATGGAACTGCATGTCATGTTGCCAATGCTGAGAAAATTTCAGAAGCTCTCTATGAAGAATTGAAGGTAGAGCCGGGCGGTACAACCAAAGATCTGAAATTTACTGTTGAAGAAGTCGCATGCCTTGGATGTTGCAGTCTTGCGCCGGTGATCATGGTCAATGATAAGGCATATGGTCGCTTAACTCCTGGCAAGATCAAAGATATATTAGCTCAATATTAACCAAAATAACGAACCAAATTTAATCAGATCGGAGAGAATTTGGAAAATTCAGTAAGAATAAAAATCGGTTTAGCAAGCTGCGGAATTGCAGCTGGCGGTTTAGATGTTCTTGAGAAGGTGGAAGCCTTTCTCGAAGAGCATGATATACAAGCACAATTGGATCATACAGGTTGTATAGGTATGTGCTATGCAGAAGTGCTGATGGAGATCGAAGATGAAGAATTCGGCAGCACTATGTATGGGTATCTCAATGCAGAGGATATTGATGATATTCTGACTGCTCATTTTATCGAGACAAAACCTCTCACCGAACATATTGTCTTTTCTGATAAACTTGGTGGAGAAGAGAAAAAAATCCTCGATTATCAGACGAGAATAGTACTTCGAAACTGCGGAGTTATCGATCCTGAATCCATCGATGAGTATATCTCGCGTGGCGGTTATGAAGCGCTGCAAAAGGTCATAAAAGACATGTCACCTGTCGATGTGATCGACGAGATCAAAGAGAGTGGTTTGCGAGGGCGTGGTGGCGCTGGTTTCCCGACCGGATTGAAGTGGCAGTTCGCCTACAACAATTCTGCGGATAAAAAATACATAATCTGTAATGCTGACGAGGGAGATCCCGGTGCATTTATGGATAGAAGTGTGCTCGAAGGTGATCCTCATAGTGTCCTTGAAGGCATGTTGATCGCTGCGTATGCAATTGGCTCTGATACAGGTTTTATATATTGCCGTGCTGAATATCCTCTTGCTGTGAAACGGCTTCGAATTGCAATCGAAAAAGCTAAAGCAAAAGGCTTTCTTGGAAGTAATATTATGGGATCGGATTTCAATTTTGATCTTACAGTATATGAGGGAGCTGGAGCTTTTGTATGCGGAGAAGAAACTGCTCTCATGTGCTCGATCGAAGGTAAAAGAGGAATGCCTAAGCTTCGTCCTCCTTATCCTGCAGAATCGGGTTTGTGGGGAAAGCCAACCAATATCAATAATGTGGAAACCTTATCAAATATTGCCTGGATAATCCGAAATGGCGCTAAAAAATATGCTGAATTCGGCACTGAAAAGAGCAAGGGCACAAAAGTTTTTGCACTCACCGGCAAGATAAAAAACGGCGGACTCGTTGAAGTTCCAATGGGTATGACGCTACGTGATGTGATCTATAAAGTCGGCGGCGGTATTATAGATAATAGAAAATTCAAGGCAGTTCAGCTCGGTGGTCCTTCAGGCGGATGTATTCCGGAAAGTCTTCTCGATACCCCTGTTGATTATGACTCACTTACAAAAACAGGTGCGATCATGGGCTCAGGCGGTATGGTCGTCATGGATGAGACAACCTGTATGGTCGACATGGCTCGTTTCTTTCTGAACTTTACCCAGAACGAATCTTGTGGTAAATGCACATTTTGCCGTGTCGGTACCAAACGAATGCTCGAAATCCTCAATAGAATTACCCAGGGAAAAGGTGAACAGAGCGATATTGAAAAGCTGGAGAATCTTTCTCATAAGGTCATAAAGGGTTCGTTGTGTGGACTTGGTCAAACTGCTCCCAATCCTGTACTTACCACGATCAAATATTTTAGAGATGAATATGAAGCACATATTAATGATAAAACATGCCCTGCCGGCGTGTGTAAAGCCCTTATAAGATTTCACATCATAGAAGAGAAATGTATCGGCTGCGGAGCATGTAAACGAGCGTGTCCGGTAAATGCGATCACTGGTGAAAAAAAAGAAGCTCATACAATCAATCAAGATATCTGCATAAAGTGCGGTGCCTGTATGACCGCATGTAAATTTGATGCAGTGATAAAATCATAAGCGGGACTCATGGCAGATATAAAAATTTTATTAAATGGAGAAGAAGTAACTGCAAAACAAGGTCAAACGATCCTGGAAGTTGCTACTGAATACGGCATAGAGATACCTACACTTTGCCACGATAAATATTTGAAACCCTTTGGCTCATGCTGGGTTTGCCTGGTAGAAGTGAAAGGAGCAAAAGGTTTTGTACCTTCCTGTGCCACAAAGGTATATGAAGGGATGGAAATCAATACGGATTCCGAAGAGGTGCATGCAGCAAGGCAAATGGCTCTCGAACTTCTCCTTTCGGATCACTATGCGGATTGTACTGCTCCCTGCATTTTAGAATGTCCGGCACGAGTCGATGTGCAGGGCTATATCGCATTGGTGAATGACGGACTCTATCATGAGGCAGTTAAGCTCATTAAACAGCGGCTTCCGTTACCACTTTCAGTTGGACGTGTTTGTCCGGCATTTTGCGAGAAAGAATGCCGTCGTCAGATCGTTGATGAACCCATTGCAATACGCCAGATCAAACGATATGCTGCTGATAAAGATCTCGAAGATTCTGCAAACACATATATTCCAGAGTGCAAACCTTCGACAGGTAAAGAGGTTGCAATTGTCGGTGCAGGTCCAGCCGGTTTGACAGTTGCTTATTATCTCGCTCAACAGGGACAAAAATGCAAAATTTACGAAGCGATGCCCGAAAACGGAGGGATGCTCCGATACGGTATTCCGGAATATCGTTTGCCCAAAGAAATAGTTGATAAAGAGATCGATCTGATAAAGAAACTCGGAATAAAAATTCATAACAACGAGCAGCTTGGACGGGATTTCACACTTCAATTTCTGTATAAAGAGTACGATGCTGTATTTCTTGGTTTTGGGGCATGGACTGCTGTCAGCATGAACATCGAAGGTGAAGACCTGAAAGGGTGTCATCTCGGTATCGATTTTCTTCACGATGTAGTTGAAGGAAAGATCAAGGAAGTGGGGAAGACCGTCGCAGTGATCGGCGGTGGAAATACTGCTATTGATGCTGCGAGAACAGCACTTCGTCTTGGTGCAGAAAAAGTCATGATCGTGTACCGCCGTGCCGAAGAACAGATGCCGGCTGATGAAGTGGAAGTTAAAGATGCAAAGGAAGAAGGTGTCGAATTTCATCTATTGCAGAATCCCACGAAGATCATTGGGAAAGATGGAAAAGTTTCAGGCATGCAGATCATTAAAATGCGTCTTGGAGAACCTGATAGCAGCGGCAGACGTAGGCCTGTACCTATTGAAAATTCAGAATTTATTATGCAGGTGGATATGGTCATTCCGGCAGTCAGCCAGAAACCGAAAACACAATTCCTGCTCGATGAAATTGCAAAAATAAATGGTGAAAATCTTAATCTTACCCGTTGGAGCACAATTGAAGTTGATGAGAATACAATGCATACAAATATTGATAAGATATTTGCAGGCGGAGATCTTACGCGAGGTCCATCAACAGTTGTTGAAAGCATTGCTGACGGCTACAAAGCTGCCAAGAGCATCGACTCATTTCTGAAGGGTGAAAAGATTATTCCTCTGAAAGAAAAATTTAACAGCAAAAAAGCTGAATCATATAAAGACCTTGATCCTGAGGATTTCAAAGAATATGAGAAAACATCTCGTATTTCTTCAGGGCATATTAAGGTAGAAGACCGAATTTCGAATTTCAAAGAAGTTGAACAAATATACACAGATAAGCAAGCTCAGGATGAAACTGCACGCTGTATAGAATGCGGATGTGATGTCAATCAAACCTGTATGCTACGCAAGTATGCCACAGATTATGATGTCGTTGCAACACGTTTTAAGGGAGAAGTTAACAACCATCCTATCGACAAAACGCATCCATTTATTCTGCGTGATCCAAACAAATGCGTGAACTGCGGGCGATGTGTGAGAACGTGTCTCGATATTCAGGGTATAGGCGCCTTGGGTTATATTTATCGCGGGTTCAAAACACTTGTTGCTCCTGAATTCGGCGAATCACTTATGAATACATCCTGTATGAGTTGCGGAAAATGTATCGATGTATGTCCTGTAGGAGCGCTCACTCCAAGAAACACTCAGTATAAACTGGCGCCCCTTGATCTTGAAGAGATTAAGACGACGTGTGCATTATGCGGAGCAGGTTGCAGCGTCACCTACATGAAAGAAAACGACATCATCATGAAAGCAGAAGCTGCAGAGAGTCCGATCACGGGAAACAATGTCTGTTTCGATGCCCATTTTGGTTATGAGGTGCTTCAATCACACGAGCGTCTTACACAGCCGATGATACGTATAAATGACCAGCTTCAACCAGTTGATTGGGACGACGCCATAAATTATATAACTGACAAATTGACTGAGCTTGAAAAAAATGTAGCTTTCTTCAGCAATGGAAATTACACTAATGAGGAGTTGTATCTTATCAGTAGACTGGCTAAGCAGTATAAATGTAGTAAGAAATTCTCCTGGGAACTTAACGGTTCTGTAGTAAAAGATAAACTCGGTATTAATTTTTCACCCAATCCAAGCGCTGATCTTAATGAAGCGGAGCTTATTGTTTTGATAGGGGATGTCACGCATACTGTTGGTGTGAAAATCATGCAAGCGCTCAATAATGGTGCTAAATTGATGCTGCTCCATCCTGATGAAAATAGATTTGCCCATCGGGCGGATTTCCATGTTGTGACGAGTTATTATATCGAAGTGATCAATGAATTTGCAAAATATCTCGTTGAATACCGCTATCATAATATTGATTATATTGCCCGTAATATCGGCAACTTTGTTGATTTCAATCATCAGCTTCAGCACACTATTCAAACTGATGAATTTATGGATATTGCTCATGAATTATTGTCATTCAAAAAAATCATATTTGTCTATTCCGAAAGTGATCTGGATTATGATACACAAAATGCTATTTTTAACCTGAGCATGCTGCGTGGTAATATCGGCACAGAAGGAAACGGTATTGTAAGCTGCTCTGAGCTTGCAAACAAGCCGTACCTGCTTGAGAACGGATTTGTTCCTGTGAAAAATTATCAGAAACTTAAAGCAGCAGCAATATTTGGAGAGGATCCTCTGTATAATAATAAAATGGAGATATACGAGTGGTTGAATAATCTTGAGTTCCTTCTTGTAGCAGATTCATTTATGACTGAAACTGCAAAAATGGCACATGTTGTATTACCACTCAATTCGTTTATAGAATCGAAGGGTACTATTACAAATGATAATAATGTCGTTCAAGCAGTAACGAAGGTGCGTAATACGGTTACGGGGAGAGAGAACTGGTATTTGTTGAAAGATCTTCTTGGAATGGAATTTACATTTGAGGAACTCTCGAATGATGCGAACCATGAATTCAAACCCGATGACTGCATTGAGGGTAGATATATTCCTTCAGAAGAGATAGCAGAGAAGATACAATTAACCTTTTCGAACAAACTATCAATTGCCAGAGCCACTCTCGATCTTAATGTAACGAGAAAGAAAATACTTGATTTCAAAGAAGAGATGTTAGGTAAGAAATAAATTTCTTGATAATTTCCACAATAAAAAAGCCCTCTAAAATTTTAGAGGGCTTCTGTATTTTATAGGGAAATTACTAACTAAACAATTCCCTGATCGAGCATTGCATTTGCAACTTTGATGAATCCTGCTAAATTAGCACCTTTCACGTAATCTACATAATCATTATCTTTACCGTACTTCACACACTGTTCATGGATGTCTATCATGATTTTTTTAAGTTTTTCATCTACTTCTTCACTACTCCAGTTGAAACGAAGACTGTTCTGGGACATTTCAAGTCCGGAAACTGAAACGCCACCAGCATTGACAGCTTTACCCGGAGCAAATGGAGTCTTTACCTCCTGAAATACCTTTATTGCCTCAGGAGTACATCCCATGTTTGAAACTTCCGCAACAAATTTGACACCGTTTTTGACTAATAATGCAGCGTTGTCACCATTGAGTTCATTTTGAGTTGCACATGGCAGAGCAATGTCGCATTTAACTTCCCATGGTTTTTTACCTTCGTAGAAAGGAACACTATATTTATCAGCATAATCTTTCACCATGTCTCTGTTGCTTGCACGCATTTCAAGCAGATAATCAACCTTATCACCCTTGATACCGTCTTTGTCATAGATATATCCATCAGGACCTGAAAGAGTTACAACTTTTCCGCCAAGTTCATTAACTTTGATAGTAGTTCCCCAAGAAACATTACCAAAGCCGGAAATTGCAACTGTTTTATCTTGGAAAGTTTCATTTTTTAAAGCTAACATTTCTTTTGCAAAATAAATAGCACCAAAACCCGTAGCTTGGGGACGAATGAGACTTCCGCCCCAGTTCAAGCCCTTACCGGTAAGCACGCCGACAAATTCGTTTTTCAGCTTCTTATACATTCCATACAGATAACCTATCTCACGACCGCCAACACCGATATCACCGGCCGGTACGTCTGTGTTTGGTCCGATGTGACGGAAAAGTTCAGACATGAATGCCTGGCAGAAACGCATGATCTCTGCGTCCGATTTGCCTTTTGCATCAAAATCCGAACCACCCTTACCGCCACCCATAGGAAGTGTGGTAAGACTGTTTTTGAATGTTTGTTCGAATCCTAAGAATTTTAGGATGCTTAAGTTTACGCTCGGGTGAAAACGAAGACCGCCTTTGTAGGGTCCGATGGCGCTATTGAATTCAACTCTGTAACCACGGTTAACCATAACTTCGCCATTGTCACGAGTCCAGGGAACACGGAACATAATGGTGCGCTCTGGTTCTACGATTCTCTCAAGAATCTTTGCTTCCTTATATCGAGGGTTTGATTCATAAATCGACCAGACCGATTCGACCACTTCTTTTACAGCTTGTAGAAATTCAGGTTGATTAGGATTACGAGCCTCAACCTGATACATGAATTCTTTCATACTCATGAGAAATACCTCCAGATATTTTTATATATATGGTATGATTTGGCGTAAAAATGAACCCTATTATTATTTGTCAAATAATTATGTGTTATTCCAGAAAATAAGAGCATTTACTCAAATGAAGTAAATATTTATTTTATAATTTATAAATACTTCAAGAATTATTTTTACCATTCAGATAATTTAATTGACAGATAACTTTGAGTTTTGCAATAAGAAATAGTTTTAAAGACAAAATTATGTTAAATCAAATAATTACACAAAAGAAAAACCTTTGGCTGCAATCAAAAGACTGCACGATAAAGGATATAATAAAATATATTAGGGTGGCAGGATATCTGCGTGAAGCTCAAATAGAAGCAATCGAAATATATTTGTTTCTTAAAATTAATGGCAACAACAAACCTCTTTGGGAATTATTCGCTGAAGGTTTTTTTACAAATGGTACAGATTTAACTAAACTCAACATCAATCAAAATGCACGTGAATTTTTGCAGCAAAATATTGCTGCTCATGCTTTATATGATTTTTCCCGACAAAAAATTGGCGGAAAAACATTATTACCAGAACTAGAAAAATTAATTATTCAACAACCGGAAACAATCGAATATAAAACAATTATCAAGAACCTATTTTATAACGTGGATTATGCTGATTATCTGATGAGTCTGCCAATGGGAGCGGGAAAAACATATTTGATGGCTGCTTTCATTTACATTGATCTGTACTTTGCTTTAAATGAACCGGAAAATAATAATTTCTCACACAACTTTTTAGTTCTCATTCCATCCGGTCTTAAAACATCCATTATTCCAAGTCTGAAAACAATAGAATATTTTGATCCAACCTGGGTTTTGCCGGAACCTGCAGCTTCCAAAATAAAAGGTTTGAGAAAGTTGGAAGTTCTGGATCAACCGAAATCTGCTAAACAAAGCAACAAAGCCAGAAATCCAAATGCTCAAAAAGTAAATCATTGTTTACCAAATCCGTTTGGATATGTTTTCGTGGTCAATGCAGAGAAGGTGATTCTGGATAGAATGGAAATTACCGACCAACTGGAAGCAATCGAAAAAACAGAAGATCAAAAGGATATTTATGCAAATGAGCTTCGGCACCTGATAGGTAAAATACCCAATCTATCTATTTTTATCGATGAAGTTCATCATGCGACCAATGATGAAATAAAATTACGAAAAGTAGTAACAAATTGGAACTCAAAAGGAAATGTAACGACAGTCCTCGGTTTTACCGGAACACCATATCTAAAAACTGCTGATCAGATCAAAGTTACAGACAATTCTTATTTAAAATTCAAGCAGATCACAAACACTGTTTATTACTATCCACTTACGACTGCTATAAGATATTTCTTAAAAAAACCACAAGTGAAATTCGCGACAGAATTGAACAGAAACCAGATCATTGAAAGAGGAATCTCTAATTTTATTGAAACTTACAAAGACAAAGTTTATGAAAATGGAACGATAGCAAAACTAGCAATTTATTGCGGAAATATTAGAACTTTAGAAGAAGACGTTTATCCATTTTTAGTAGGAACATTAAAAATAAATCCAGACGAAATTCTCAAATTTCACGGTGGAAACAAAGAATATAAGTTACCCATAGAAAACGAATTACTTTTCAATTCTCTCGATATTCCGCAAACAAAAGCTGGAACAAAAATCCGCTACATTTTGCTGGTTCAAATCGGCAAAGAAGGCTGGGATTGCAGAAGTCTGACAGGAATTATTTTATCTCAAAAAGGTGACAGCCCCACTAACATGGTTTTGCAAACGTCCTGTCGATGTCTGCGTCAGGTCGATAAAGACAAAAACGAAACTGCTCTGATCTGGCTGAACGAATTCAATGCAAAAACCTTAAATTCACAATTACAAAACGAACAGAATACAAGCATAGAAGAAATAAACAGAATTGGTTCAAAATCAGATGTGGAAAATGTTGAACGATTTTCGAGGATCGAACATCTACAACTTCCCATTATTGAATTTTATCAACTTAAAGTTACATATCGAGCTATCGATGAAGAAATCGATCCGAATACAAAAAAGAAATTACAAGTACTTATTGATAACCTCGAAAAGTTTAAAACACCTGCTTTGATTAGAACCAGTGAAATCGATCAAATCGAGAATGCAGATATTTTTGTGATTTCTGAAACAGGATTAAGTAATGCAAATTTCAATAAATGGTTATTTGAAATTTCAAAGAACAGTTTCAACTCCTTTGCCTTTAAAGAGTTAAATAATTACAAAGATTTACTTCATAAGATTTTCAGACAAATCACTTTCGAAGCTAACGGATTTCTGAACTTTAATGAAATTTACGATAAATATAAAATCGAATCACAAATCCGATTGGCTTTCAGCATCAAAAGAGAATTGCAGACAGCCAGCGAAATTATTCCAGAAGAAGCTGATCTGCTGATTGTAGATAAAATAAAACCTACTCACAAAAATGAGAAACTCTATCCTGATGAAAAAACGACCAAAGAAATTCTAAAATATGATGAGGAAGGATTGGATATTGATAATGTTGAAGCAAAACTGAAAGAAGATTATGAAAAAGCAAAAAATCTTCTCATCGAACAGGGCTTGGGAGATATTGTTAACCAAAGTGGTTTGAATCAACCAAAAGAGCTTCCTTTCGAAGTAAAAAATAAAGATAAAACCTTCCATTATCTTCCTTATAATTTTATCCAAAGCAATTTCGAAAAAGAATTACTGACAAATGCTTTGCGATTGAGTGCATTCAAAAATAATAAATTGGAAATCTATTATAACGGTGAACGTGGACTTACCGAATTCGTGATAAATTGTTTCGCTAAAACAGGAAAATATTGGAAAAACATTGGCAGGTATACTACTGACTTCCTGATTATCAAACGCAAAAATAATGAAATCCACAAAGTTCTGTTGATCGAAACCAAAGGCAAAGGTTACGAAAGAGATGCTGTCTTCATCAAAAAGAAAAACTTTGTTTCAAACGAATTTTTAAAGCAGAATAATGATAAATTCGGTTATGCCAAATTTGATTTTCTCTATCTCTCAGATGCTGATAAAATTGAAAACAACATTTCCAAACTTAGCGAAAAATTACGTATTTTTTTTAAGGATTAAATTATGAAAAACAATATGCTGACCATAAAAGATGAGTTAACTGAATTTCTCTTATACACGACTCCAGATGGAAAAGTTAAAGTAGAAATTTTCTTTCATAAAGAAAACATCTGGCTTACTCAAAGAAGGATAGCTGAACTATTTCAAACGACACCACAAAATATAACTATACATTTAAAGAATATTTATGAAAGTGGTGAGTTGATAGAAAAAACAACTTGTAAGGATTTCTTACAAGTTCAGATGGAAGGCAATAGACCAATAAAAAGAAAGCAAAAATACTACAATCTTGATGTCGTCATTTCTGTCGGCTATCGAGTTAATTCACGCAAAGCTACTATGTTCAGAATATGGGCTACAAAAGTTCTCAAAGAATATATGATCAAAGGATTTATCCTGGATGATGAGCGCCTTAAAAACGGCAAATATTTTGGCAAAGATTATTTTGAAGAACTGCTGGAAAGAGTTCGCTCCATTCGTGCCAGTGAACGTAGAATTTATCAGAAGATCACCGATATTTTTGCCGAATGCAGCATTGATTATGATCCCCAATCCGAAATAACCAAACGATTTTACGCTTCTGTTCAAAATAAATTTCATTATGCTATCAACGGACACACCGCTGCAGAAATAATCTACAACCATTCAGATGCCAGTAAACCCTTCATGGGCTTGAAAACCTGGAAATCTGCTCCCAAGGGAAGAATCTTGAAATCAGATACAAACATTGCCAAAAACTATCTGAACGAAAAATCCATTAAAAAACTTGAGAGAATGATCTCAGCTTATTTTGATTATATCGAAAACATTATTGAAAGACGGATTTCGTTTACCATGGAAGAATTTGCTGAAAGTGTGAACAGCTTCCTGAAATTTAATGAATATGAAATATTGCCTGATTCCGGACAAGTATCAAAAATCAAGGCTGATGAAAGAGCTTTTATTGAATACGAAAAATTCAACAAAACCCAGAAAATCGAATCCGATTTCGATAAAGCCATAAAACAACTACAAGGAAAGAAAGATGCCGATTAAATATATTCCCTACTATCCCAATACAGTAGAAGGACAAGCCATTCTGGATAACATCACCCGCACCCGCAGAATACTGAGTTACCGTGAAAATGATAAAGTATATGAAAAGATAAAACACGGTATGCCCTTTTACGAAGTGGAAACCGTAGAAACTATTGGAGAAAAAACAGAAAACCTTATCATCCGCGGAGAATGCATCTCTGCTTGTGCTTATTTAAAGGACCAGGGCATCAAAGTTGACCTGGTTTACATCGATCCGCCTTTTGCCAGCGGCGCCGATTATGCCAAAAAAGTGTATATTCGCCGCAATCCTAAACTGGCTGAAAAAATTAAACAGGCAGAACAGGAAATGGATAATGAAGAACTCCAGGCTTTTGAAGAAAAAATGTATGGCGATATCTGGAAAAAAGAAGATTACCTGAACTGGATGTATGAAAACCTGCAGGCAATTAAAAGCATTATGAGCGACACTGCCAGTATTTATGTGCATTTGGATAAAAGTATTGGGCATTATGTTAAAATCTTATTGGATGAAGTATTTGGAGAAGATAATTTTCGAGGTGAAATAATTTGGGCTAATCTTTCAGTTTCAGGATTTAAATCTCAAGCAAATAACTGGATAAGAGGGCATGACAGTATTTTTTATTATAAGAAAAATGAAGAATTCATTTTCAATAAAGAACATCTAAAAGAATTTTCAGAAGGAACTATTCGAAGATATGATAAACTTGATGAAGATGGCAGAAGATACAAAATTTATTATGAAGGCTTTGATGAAAGAATCAGATATTTAGATGAATCAGAAGGATTACCAATTGCAGATACATGGACTGATATAAATTCGATGCAAACCGCGATGGGATCTGAATATTTAAACTATGCCACCCAAAAACCGGAAGCTCTTATAAAGCGTATTATCAAAGCATCCTCCAACGAAGGTATGGTTATTGCTGACTTTTTCGGCGGCAGTGGAGTTACTGCTAAAGTTGCAAACGATCTCGGCAGAAAATTTATCCATGTGGATGTGGGTATAAATTCCATTCAAACCACGCGAGATCGCCTAATCGAAGCCGGTGCAGCCTTCCAGATAATGGAAGTGAAAGACGGAGTGAGCTTGTTCCGCAATCCAGTGCAAACCATGGAAAAATTGGCAAAACTAATTCCGGGGTTGCAGCAAAAAATAGAAGGAATCAATAAGTTTTGGTTTGGTGCAATTCAAAATAGCAAGGATGGAATTATTCCCGTTTATGTTCCCAATTTATTAGACAGCAAAGAAAAGGTTCTGGATATTCCGCTCATTAATAAGATCATCAACCAGGAAATGCAAAACCTGGAAGTTGATGCAAAAAAGGTAATTGTGTATTACATCGATGTGGATGATATCAAAGAGATCGAGAAATTTATTCGAGATTATAATGAAACTGAGATCAAAGTAGAACTCAAAGACCTGAAAAACCTGCTTCACGAAGTCGTGGTTGATGATATTGTGGAGTATGAACTCAAAGAAGAAAAGGAAATGTTTGAAATTGAGATCACCAGGTTCATCAGCGACAGGCTTATACAGAAAATTGATGAATTCAATGAAAAAGGGCAGTTGCAGGCAATTTCAAAAGGAAAGAAATTTACGCCTATCGAGATCAGTGAAGAAGGTCTGGAATTGATTGAATTAATAAGTTTAGATTGTACAAACAAAGTTGGAATATGGCAAAGTGATAGTGAACTGAAAATCGATAAAAAGGGTTTTGTGCAGATCAATGGAGAAAAGACTAAAGATTTCTGGGATGGAAAAATTCCCTACGAAAAGAAACCTTTGCGCATAAAAATCCGTAATATTTCTGGAGATGAAACAGTAATTGAATTTTAAAACATTGCTAGGGGAACACATATTTAAATAAAAAAAGCGGTAAATAAGATCGAAGAACTGACTGCGGAGTTGGAAAATGAATGGGGGAGATAGGTTATATATGTATAACGGCTAATCCTTTGTATCCATCCATTTTAATAACCAGTGGATGATCGACCTGAATATGAAGAAAATGATCGGTTTTCTCTATCACTTTTTGAAGTTTGAGCCAATCCCAATCCAGAAAATCATTATCAGAATGATGGGAAATACTAAAATAACCCACGTCCATAGACACAAGATTGTGGAAAAAATGCGATCCCTGAGAGCTATCGACTGCGAAATTTTCACTGCCTGTTTCAACAATTATCTTCGCCATGTTTATGTCCATCCATTTCACTGGAATACCAAGGAATCTATCTCGTGATCCCCAACGTCCCGGTCCAATAAGAATATAATTTCTACTTTCAGCCCTCATTCGTTTATTCAGTTCTGAAATCTCCTCATGCATTTTTACGGTTTTCGTTCTATCCCATTTATCAGGATCAACAAAAATGACATCATACACTGAATCTATAATACCGTTACCCATACCATTTTCAGTATAAAGCACCATGTCATCTTTGTTCAGATTATCAGTATCGATTGTAATATTTTCAGTATTTATGGTAAGAGGTCTGATCTGCAGGACATAAAAAGTAGGATATATTTTCTCTTTTTCATCCTTTGTAAGATTCACTGCAAACTCGATCTCGACAGGCATTCCCAACGCCTTTTCACCGATATCAAGGATCTGTTCTAAGATTTTCGAAAGCGGGAAGTAACTATATTTCAAAATATCTGCAAAAGTAACAATTTTCGATCCCTTTGTAGTCCCCCCGTCGATAAGGCGGTTGTTTTCATTATCCCATATTGAAGTCATATGTTGGAGTGTTCCGTGTTTTTCTGCTTGATTGATGCGCATTTTTACGAGGGTGACATCTTCTCCCTCAAGGAGATTGAAAGAGGGCTTATCCATTGCGACTACATATAAAAAGTTCTGTGACTCTTTCACTTGCTCCGATGGTGGAATAATATCCATTTTAGGGTGTTTGGGGCAGAATCTGAAACTTCGATCTCCTTCTACAACCGTTTTACCCAACCCGGCAGCAAGCGAAACAACGCCATCACTGCTCTTTAGATAAGAAATTGGGTAGAAGTTATGGGATTGCCCAACACCGGAAAAATGCGGGTAATAGCAATCATCATATGTTGAGCCAACGATTTCCTGAATGATCACTGCCATTTTGTCTTCTTCAACCTTATAATTGATGCTCTCAATATAAGTGCGAGCTCCTTCGAGATATACTGAAGAGAACACCAGTTTAATTGCATCACAGAGCTGATGCAGGCGTACTTTTTTGTCCGGATTATTATTAGGAAGAAGGAAGGTTTTGTAAATTCCTGCAAAGGGTTGAGACTGCGAATCCTCCAGAAGTCCTGATGAACGTACTGCAATAGGATATGTGATCTGTTCGACAACAACCTCTAATTTTTGAATAAGCTCTTTCGATAAAGTGCCTTTTATAAAGATCTCCTGAATTTCTTCATCGGATTTTGAAATGATCCACTCACCAATTTTATTTCTCTCTATAAATGAATCATATTCCGAAGTACCGATAATAGAAGTGCTGGGAAGGGCTATGTTTACTTCAGGGAATTCCTCTTCGAATTCCATCGTCACAAGGAGCGTATTAAGAAATGCAAGCCCTCGTCCCTTTCCACCTAAGGAGCCCTCTGCAAGGCGGATTATCTGGTCGTCCATGGATAGTGCGGAAGGTTCAAAATTGATGATCTTCCCACGGGTGCGTTTTTTTCGTACAGTCCGAAAAACTTCGAGAAGGTAGCTTCTTAATTCTTCAACATCGTGAAAATCCTCAATTTTTTCTGGAAGGATTTTCTTGGCGACCTGAATCTCTCCATGTGCTATAAGCCAGCTTGAGAAATGGTTTCTCTCACCATGATAGAGAATCGACTCACCAGGGAGGGTTTCGATCTTCTGCTCAAACTCAAGCATAGTGGCAGCTCTGTCCATTTCGATACCTGCTTTGTTTCGGAACACAAAATCACCATAACCCAGATTATTTATGATAATAGTTCGAAGATCATGAAGGAGAGTTTTTGAAGTTTTATTCAAAAAATTTACTTTTAGATTTCGCGCTTTCTCCTCGTTTTCAATATCTGAGGATTGTAAAATGACAGGTATATCCACCTGTCGTTTTTTCATTCTGTCAATAAGTTTGAATCCTGCATTTTCATCCAAAACACCGTGATTAAAAAATTTTACATCAGAAATCACCGCAACCAGGTATTCATGATATTTCTCTACGAAAGTAACAGCTTCTTCATAGGATTGTACCAGCAAAACTTTAGGGCGTGCACGCATTTTGAGACGCTTATTTATATCGCTCAATTCTTCATTGATGAGTCTCTGTGTTTGTTTGAGTATCTCTGCATAAAGGAGGGGAAGGAACATGGAATAATATTTTATCGAGTCTTCGATGAGTAAGATAACCCTGACGTAACCCTGTTTTGTGTCGTATTCCACGTTGTGAGCATCCTCGATCATTTTGATCATTGCAAGGAAAAGCTTTGTATCCCCATTCCACAAAAATACCTTATCAATATATTGCATTTCATCTTCGTTCTTTTCGACAAGTGAAATATCGGATTGTACGTTTAGAAGCAGAAGAATAGGCATGTTCGGATAGCGTTGTTTGATCTGACGGCCAAGGTCAAAGGGGCTTATCTCGCCGATTCTCATCATTGTAATGACCAGATCGAAAGAGCGGTTTTCCAGTATTTCCAGCGCCTGTTTACCAGTAGGTACGCTTGTCACGCGTGGAGCAGTACTGAGGTTGAGCTGGCGGTACTCACCGTATATCTGCTCTGATAGCCGACCGTCCTGTTCGAAGATAAAGGCATCGTAAAAGGTTGACACAAGTAGTATTTCTTTGATGTGATACTTCATCAGGTTGTGAAAATTATCTTCGCCGAATTTAAATTTATTATAATAATAATTGAGTTTCGTGAGATCCATGAAAACTCCTTATTTTGAATACAAAAATATCAATCAAGAAAAAAAGGAATGTAAATTTAATGCAATATTTTTATGAAATTATGATTGTTTATGCCCGTCAGATAATTATCGAGGTGTCAGGGACCACTCTCCGACACGCTTATTTTTTCTTTAACACTTTCATCAAATCAAACGAGATCATCAGATCAGTCTTTCTCTGTTCAGCCTGAAGCTCGCCCCCAGGGAATGTTGCATAATTATACTCAAAATAAACAACGCTATTGATATTGAATTTTACACCAACACCAGAAGTATTCCCTTCGATATGTCCTTGCTCGTCATGAAATTCTCCCCAGCGCAGGAAAAAAGTATTGAAAAAACTCAATTCATATCCATTACCCCACTCACTGTCATAATCTCCGAGCTTCTCAGTATCATATACATAACAAAAGGAGATATTTTCTTGTAAGAAAGATAGTGGCAATGAAATCGAGTTTCCGAAATGATAGCTTATTTTTCCGGTTAGCCCGAATCTTTTCCCATAAGGAAGAGGTTCGTCTCCACTCTCATATGACAACTCACTTTTGAAGAGATTCATCTGATAATATCCTGCTGTAGCTTCAAATGTAAGAAAAGAATGTTTTGAATTCAATCGTTGATGGTGAATAAAATGTCCTAATAATCCAAGTCCGTGCATGGTGCCGTGAACAATGTCAAGATCGAGACTATCTGAAATAAAAAAGGGAAGATTACTGGTAATATAGCGAAAGTCATAACCCGCAGAAAGCGTAAATGAATCTGTGTTTTCTGAGTTTGGAAGAATGTTAATACGAAATAATTTTTTTGCAACCGCAAATCTTGAACATGTTTCATGTGAGTGGAATGTATAGAAATTATTACCATTTGGATCGTACGCTTCCTGTTCGCCATAATCAATCGTGGTGCCAAATTTGCCGTTAGCATTGATCATCGGTATGAGGATGCCAAAATCTTGGTTTACATAAGATAAGTAGGAAGAATTAATATACATTCCTTTAATAACATCCTCAAACCATGGATCTCGGGACCAACCCCAACTCAGTCCCTGATTATATGCAAGCAGCGCCGGATTACTCCAACTATTTAGTGGATTATTTCCCCAGATATATGCTGTACCTGATTGGATACCAAATGCGACATTTGTGGCTGAGGGATTAATTTGAGTAAAAACTCCCGTGAATTCTGAACCTGCGGTGAGATGTCCTGCATATATGATGAAGATCATTAGTATAAAGAATTTAGATTTCATTATATCCTCCAATATATCACTTTTTCCCCAATACTTTCATCAAATCTACTGAGATCATCAGATCATCTTTTCGTTCTGTTGTATCGAGTGATCCGATCGAAAACGTCGCATAGTTGTATTCAAAATGTATGCTACTAAAATTCAGTTTGACGCCCACTCCAAAAGTGTTTCTCTCTTGCTCAGAAGCGTTATGGTAATTACCCCATCGCAGGAAAAGAGTTTCAAAAAGCCCGAACTCAAAACCCTGTCCCCATGTTGATGAACGAGTTTCATATTTTGCAGTATCATATATAAAACAAATGGACACGTTATTTTTCATGCCATAAAAAGGCATAAATCCTTGGAGTTTGTCCCCTAAAAAACCATAACTTAACTTCGCAGCAAAACCGCCGCGAGTTCCGTAAAGAAGGGGGTAAGTATAATCAAAGCAAGAAAGGTCATTTTTTGTCACATTCATTTTATATAATCCTGCTGTAATATCCATTTTAATTGCATGATTTACATTAGGAATAAATTGCAAAGGTCTTATGTGTCCTAAAAAACCTATGCCATGCATGAAGCCAGTTCCATCAGGTGGTGATGTTTTGAGGATCATCGGCGGTATATTACTCACAATATAACGAAGGTCATAGCCAAGGGATATTTCCATTTTATCTGATAGGTTAGACAGTCTGTTCTTTAATATCGTTTTGAGTATCTTGCATCCAATTCCGAATCTGGTGCTGATTTCTCTTGATCGATAGTGACCTATTAAATGCCCTTCCGCATTATATATTTCAGTTTCACCATAATCGAGGGTCGTACCCCAATCAGTGCTTGCATTCAGCATCGGAAGCAGAAGTCCGAAATTTTGATTGGCATACGATACATATGATGAATTCATATATATGCCATCCACAAAACCCTCGAGCCACGGATCATGAGACCAGCCCCAGCTCAGTCCACTACTGTATGCAAGCAAAGCCGGATTGCTCCAGCTATTAAGCGGATTGTTCCCCCAGATATACGCGGTGCCGGATTCATTTCCAAATGCAATTGTCTCGGCTGAAGGGTTGAAGGTGGTAAACAGTCCAAAATGCTCTTGTGCGTCCGCATTAATGTATGCTATAAGAATAAGCAGGATTACAAGTAAAAATATTTTATATTTCATATAAATCTCCAATAATGGAATTTCTTATTGAAAAAGTGGAAGGATTGTCAAGAAAAATGGTTGTAGAATTCATATAGTGCGTTATGGTCATAGCTGATTTGATGATTTAAATAGTTAGGAAATCAATTTAATACTCTTGAATATATATATTAAAATTAAAGAGGTATTTTTAATCAATCTGTTATTGTTTAAGCTAACTCTCATTCGAGTTCAACTATAATGGTACCGGAAGATGACCGGAAAGGTGCCGGATTTTGGTTATTTACCCCTCAATACGTAATATGTATTTTTACCTTTTCCTCTTGCTTCAATGATACCAAGTTCTCGTAATTTTGCTATATGCTTTCTTGCGGTTCGAGGATTAATAGATAACATTTCTGAAATATCATTAGTGGAAATTTTATTTTTTTCGAGTAATTTTTGCACTATTTTCTTTAAAATATCGTTTAATTCTTCAAGAAAGTCATTTGATATTCTAATATTGCTCCAAGTAAGTTCTGTACCCAAGAAGGTTACAATTAAGTAGCCAGTGTCTATGTCGAAGAAAGGTGGTCTCAAGCTGGGTCGAAGAAAGGTGGTCTCAAGCTGGCTTCTTCCATCAGTTTTTTCATGTTTAATAAACCAGTTCCTTCTTCTTCAATCCATTTCATCTGATTAAAAGTAATCGATATTCTTGGGTTTCGACTAAAAGGTGGAGCATTAAATTCTCTCATCCTTTTTAAGGTTAAAGGTTTTATTGGAATTCCCGGACTTTGAACTAATATTTTGTTTTTCAGAAGTTTTACATGGACTTTTCTTCCGCCAGAATAATCACGATGAACTACAGCATTAAAAATAGCTTCCCTTAATGCTTCAAGAGGATATTCAAAAACTTTAATTCGCTCAAATTTGCGTATTTCTGTAAATGATCTCATGTTTTTCTCAAGGAATACTTCTATTCTCTCTTTAATATCAATGAGAAGTCCGTTAATGTTTTCGGCAACTCGTTTAGAACCAATCTCAGCTTCAAGAGATATATTTGCCTGAGGTAAGAAGTTGGTTGGATTTTTTCCAAATAATAGAATGCATGCAATATTGGAAATGTAGGAACCAGATTTTTTATCTTTAAAAAAGAAACCGTTCTTATACATAAAATTCCATAGTTCATTAGATGGAATGTCAAAAATTAGATTTCTTTTAGCTATATATTTTTTGATTGCTTCTTTATTTAAGTCATTCAAATTTGCATTCATTATAGGTTTATTCTCAGTTTCAGATGGTCCTTGGAAATCAAGATCATCCGATTGAGAATGATCTTCATTCTCATAATATTCAATAAAATCATGATTAAACGCACGAATTTTAGTTACAAGATCAATATCAAATAAATCAACTTGAATACCATGATTTTGTAGAAATCTGATTCCACGACCTGAAATATCAGGGTTTGGATCTGTAATGCCTATTACAACTCTTTTTACACGAGCACCAACAATCCATTTTACACAAGGTGTTTTAGGGGTATTCCTTTTTGTGCACGGCTCAAGTGTTACATACAAGGTAGATCCTTCAAGATTTTGGGCAGGTAGAATTCGTTCAATTAATGTATATTCAGCATGATTGCCATTTCGTACGCCACCTCGGTATGTTTTGCCTAACTCTATTCCATTTTTATCAATAATGACAGCTCCGACCATCGGATCAATCTTATTTTTATGTTCACTTCTTGAATTCAACATTTCTTGAAATGCTATTTCCATATATTTTCTATCATATTTGTGTAATGGCATCTTAAGCTCCTATTGGTCGATATAGTTAAATAGAATTCCGAATCTCTGGGATTGTATATCACACCTAAACTTTATAAAATCAAATAAATTTCTCATCGTTCTTTCTTAAAAAATTATTTAGAATTTTAATATTTAATATCTCCATCTTTTCCATTTATTACCTCACATACAAAAAGAAATTATCATATTTATTTGTCAATTTTAAGAAGACAAAGTCCTATATGTATAATTTAAATATGAAGAAATTTATTTTGTGTCGCTTGACAAAAATAATCCAAACGAGTTATCTAAATAAGATGATATCAATATGCCGAAAGGTAATTTTATGAAAAATATTTACTTAGACATCCACCCCGAAATCCAAGAAGCCCTTACCCAGGGCAAACCGGTCGTCGCACTCGAATCGACTATCATTTCGCACGGCATGCCATATCCTGAAAATATCAAAACTGCAAAGGAAGTTGAAGAAATAGTCCGGGAAAACGTAGCTGTACCTGCAACGGTTGCAATTTTACACGGAAAAATGAAAGTCGGGCTGACTGATGACGACCTTGAATTTCTGGCTACAAGTAAAGACATACGAAAAGCTTCCCGAAGAGATATTCCGTACATTGTTTCACAAAAATTGCACGGTGCAACTACTGTTGCAGCTACGATGATCATCGCCGAGCTTGCAGGAATTAAAGTATTTGTCACAGGCGGAATCGGCGGAGTGCATAGGGGAGCTTTGGAAACAATGGATATTTCTGCCGATTTGCAGGAATTGACAAAAACAGATGTAGCAGTTGTTTGTGCCGGACCTAAAGCAATCCTCGATATCGGACTCACACTGGAATACCTGGAAACTCACGGCGTACCTGTTATTGGTTTCCAAACAAATGAGATGCCTGCATTCTATACAAGGACAAGTGGTTTCCCTGTTGATATAAGATTGGATTCCGAAAAAGATATCGCAGAATTACTCAAAGTGAAATGGGAGCTCGGGCTGAAGGGTGGAGCTGTCATAGCAAATCCGATTCCTGCCCAGCATGAAATGGATCATGATCTAATTAATAATGCAATTAAAAAGGCACTTGTTCAAGCTAAAAAAATGGACATAATCGGTAAGAAGATCACACCTTTTTTGCTGGATACCATCAAAGAAATCACTCAAGGGAAAAGTCTGGCTTCGAATATTGAACTGATAAAAAATAATGTGAAGGTGGGAAGCAAAATAGCTGTGGAACTTGTGAAGATATGCAAGAATAGGATTCTAACATTTGATTAATAAAACACTAATCAATAAAAATGAATAAAAAATTCTATTCCTCTTGACAAAAGAAATTTTGACGATGGTATTTACACACAAATGAAAATAAAGACGAAACACATCTTCATCACAGGAGGAGTGGTGTCGTCGCTGGGAAAGGGGATCGCTTCCGCATCGATTGGCTTCCTTTTAAAGAAACTCGGGTATGAAGTTACTATCCAGAAATTAGATCCCTATTTGAATGTTGATCCCGGCACGATGAGTCCATTTCAGCACGGTGAAGTCTTTGTAACTGATGACGGCGCAGAAACCGATCTTGATCTCGGTCATTACGAAAGATTTCTCGATGTTTCTTTAAACCAGAAAAGCAATCACACGGCAGGTCAGGTTTACGATACGGTCGTTCAAAATGAACGCCGGGGAGTGTATCTCGGGAAAACAGTACAGGTTATTCCACATATTACTAATGAAATAAAAAAACGAATTTCCAGTCTGGATAACAAGGCGGATATTGTGATTACAGAGATAGGCGGCACTATCGGTGATATCGAGAGTCTCCCATTTATTGAGACTATTCGTCAGTTCCGCTTGACCTATGGCGCACAGCACTGCTTTTTCATTCATTTGACACTTATACCATACATAGCAGTAGCAGGTGAGTCCAAAACCAAACCCACCCAGCACAGCGTGATAAAGCTTCGTGAGATCGGCATCCAGCCCGATATGCTCATCTGCAGAACAAGCACCCGGCTTACTAAAGAAATGATCAAAAAAATATCTCTCTTCACAAATGTATATGATAAAAATGTGATTGAGGGGCGGGACACTTCATGTATTTATAATATTCCGATCTTGTATTATGAACAGGGCGTGCATAGCATTATTTGCAATTATTTTGATATTCCGACTACGGACATAAATTTTGATAGATTAAAAAGTTATATCTCAAAATTCACTAATCCGAGCAGAACGATAACTGTCGCGCTGTGCGGAAAATATGTACGTCATCAAGATGCTTATAAGAGCATTGTCGAAAGTCTGATTCATGCTGGGGTAGATTTTTCTACCAGGGTGAATATAAAAAGTGTTGACACAGATAAGCTCTTTCCAAAGGATAAAGTGGTCGATGATGAAGAGCTTCAGGTTATTCTTAAAGATGTTGATGGAATACTTATTCCGGGCGGCTTCGGTGTGCGGGGTATTGAAGGCAAGATCGAAATTGTGAGTTATGCACGCAAACATAATATACCATTTTTTGGTATCTGTCTGGGTATGCAATGTGCTGTGATAGAGTTTGCACGTACAGAATTTGGATATAAAGATGCTAATAGTGCAGAATTCGATCCGGAGACCACACATCCGGTCATTGATCTTATGCCCGAGCAGAAGGATATTGAAGACATGGGCGGTACAATGCGGCTTGGTGCTTATCCATGCGCATTGAAGGAAGATTCTCTTGCGTATGCGATATACGGGACTGATAAAATTTCTGAGCGCCATAGGCACAGGTATGAATTCAATAATGAATACAGAGAAAAATTTGAGGAAAAAGGCATGATGATTTCAGGTACTTCTCCAGATAATAGATTAGTTGAAATCGTTGAAATTCCAGATCATCCATTCTTTATAGCAGTGCAGTTCCATCCTGAATTCAAATCACGATTGGAGCATTCTCATCCCATCTTTCATAATTTTGTTAAGGCATCAATGGCATATAATGCGAAAAAGAAAACATCAGAAGCATGAATAAAAAAACAGACAAGAAACCGATTTTTTCAATAATAGCCGGTCCCTGTGCAATCGAGACAAAGGAAGATTGCTTCTTTATTGCGGAAACCTGCAAGTCATTATGCGAAAAATATGATTTTCCATATATTTTCAAAGCGTCATACAAAAAAGCGAACCGCACAGCATATGGCTCATTCAGGGGTGTCGGAATAGAAAAGGGATTACAAATCCTTGCAGAGATCAAGGAAAAATTTTCTTTACCTGTCCTGACTGATATTCATGAAACAAAGGATGTTCAACAAACAGCTGAAGTCGTTGATATCCTTCAAATCCCTGCATTCCTTTCACGCCAGACAGAACTTATTGAAGAAGCTGCACGAACCGGTAAGATCATCAATATTAAAAAAGCTCAATTCATGTCTGCCACGGGAGCGAAACATGCGTATGATAAAGCGGTGAATGCAGGTGCATCAAAAGTTTTTATCACAGAGCGGGGTACATTCTTCGGCTACAATGATCTTGTAGTTGATTTCCGTAATTTCAAGCTATTGGATTCATGGGGTATTCCCGTAATATATGATGTAACGCATAGTTTACAGCAACCTTCAATAGATGAAACATCCGGTGGTAGCCCAGAATTTGTCATAACCATGACCTCTGCAGCAGTTGCAACCGGGCATTTGTCGGGCTTGTTCATAGAAACGCATCCCGAACCCTCCCGTGCGAAGAGTGATGCGCGATCTATGCTTCCATTAAAAGAATTAGAAAGGATATTACAAAAAATACGAAAATTGTTAAATTTATCTTAATCCATAACTGCAAATAACTATCAAAAAATAAAAAAGTTGCTTTTTTTTTCTCAATTTCATAAATTTACATTGGAGATACATGAGATATAAATTATTTATTTTCGACGTCGACGGAGTCTTTACTGATGGGGGATTGTACTATCTCGGTACAGGCAGTATTGGACGTAAATTCAATGTGCGCGACGGGCTTGGAATCCGTCTTTTACAACAGACAGCATTAGTATCTGTGGTTGTAAGCGGAAAAAAAACCGAGATTGTCATGAAACGCATGAAGGTTTTGAATATTCCACATGTGTATCTTGGAATTCGGAATAAACTCTCCACTGTTGAAAACATCATGAGAGAATTAGATGCCACTTTCGAAGAAGTCATATTCATGGGTGATGATTGGAATGATATGCCTGTTCTCGAAAAAGTCGGATGTGCGATTACTGTTCCTGAAGCATCACGGGAGATCAAAGATGTGTGTGCATATGTCACAGAAAATCACGGCGGTTCCGGGGCGGTTCGAGAAGCGATTGAATGGATATTGAAGAAAGAAAATCTTTTTGATCAAGCAGTAAAATCTTTTTTAGCATATTTGCAAAATAATGAATAAAATTTATCTAATTGTAGTCCTAATCATTACTATCATATTATTTTCCGGCTGTTCGGACAGCAAAGGTCCTGTCACGTTCAAAGACATGGGTAAGCAGACTGTCGAGATTACAGATTCCATAATTGTATACAGCTCATCAAAAGATATAACACTTTGGGAATTATATGCAGATAGATTGAAAAAATATCCAAAAGATAATATCATGTACTTCAGCAATATCGAACTCAAGCTTATGAATAAAGACGGGACGCTGGCTTCTACGATCTATGCTGACAGCGCTATCGTGAATGATGAGATGCACACTGTGTACGCAGAAGGCAATATTGAAATTTATTCTCAGGACGGGGATATATTCGGAGAAACAATAACATGGGATAGAAACAAAGATGAGATATTTTCTGAGGATTCGGTCAAAGTGATACATCAGGGCAATGTAATTCAGGGATCCAGTTTTAAAAGTGATTCCCGTTTTGAACATGTGACACTGCACAGAGCAAGCGCAGAAGGAGAAGTGGATGAATCTGAAGTGCTTTGGTAGCGTACTTGCAATTTTCATATTGTGGTTTTCCTCACCCTTGATGAGCCAGGAAAAAAATCATTACATCCTTAAGAATGCAAATCTCGTGAAGATAGATATCATTGAAAATGATACGATCACCACATTACAAGGTGAAGTGGATCTGATCTATAACGATATTGAGTTTTTTGCAGATAATGCACAGATCTTTCAAAAAAACAAAAGAGTTAAGTTGTTCGGAAATGTTCGAGCTATTGATGATACACTCGAAGCTGGCGCACAAAAGGCAACTTATTTTCATAAAATTGCCACTCTCAAACTCAATGAGGACGCATATTTTATCGAAAATTCCACGGACACACTCAAGAAAAAAATAACTGCAGATTTTATAGAATATCAAAAAGAAAATAAGAAAGTGCATGCTCTGAACAATATCGTTGCAACAGATTTTATTGAACAGGTCGTGTGCACGTGCGGAAAATTCCGATACGATATGGGAACTGATTACGGACTCGCCCGGGAAAACCCTGTGCTTACTTTTCAGCGCGATAATCAGTTGAAAATATATAGCAAGCAGATGGAACTTTATGCAAAAGAGAAGAAGTTCACTGCAACTTATGATGTTAAAGTAGAAACTGAAGATACGCAAGCAACATCAAACTTTCTCATCTATTTCAATGATGAGGAAAAAGCGGTCATGCTTGGCAATCCGCAGTTCAAGAGCTCCCTTTCAACAGCAACTGCACAGGAATTTCAGGTGTTTTTCAAAGACGAAAAAATTAATCAGCTTCTCCTTGTGAAAGATGCCGTAATTCATTTCAAAGAAGAGGACAGTATCGGCAAAGAGAATTATCTCTATGCAGGAAAGGTACGAATGGAGATCGATAATGACAAGCTAACATATATGCAAGCTCAAAACGTGTCGCGAAGCTTCTTTGAACAACGAGGTGATCAAGATATTCTTATTAATAAATTAGCTACTTTGCAACTCGAAGTATTTTTCGATGAAGAAGAAAATATCCAAACGATAATAGCTGAAGATGACATAAAAGGCACATATACATTTTCAAGCTCAAAACAGATTTTAGAGAAATAATATGGAACAAAAGGAAAGTATAATTCGCACTCAGGATCTTGTGAAGATCTATGGAAAGAAGAAGGTTGTAAAACAGGTTTCAATTGAAGTAAAACAGGGTGAGATCGTTGGACTGCTTGGACCGAACGGCGCAGGAAAAACAACAACATTTCATATGATGATCGGGCTCATTAAAGCTAATGGAGGACATGTTTTTATTGATGATGTTGATATCACAAAAATGCCGATGTATAAACGGGCTCGAATGGGAATCAGTTATCTTTCTCAGGAACCTTCTGTGTTCAGCAAACTGACAGTAAAACAAAATGTCATGGCAATTTTGGAAACTCAAGACTATACTAAGAAAGAGAGACAAACCATTCTTCAGGATGCACTTAGCGAACTTGATCTTACAAAATTATCAAACCAGAAAGCATATTCTCTATCAGGTGGTGAGCGGCGCAAACTGGAGATAACACGCTCATTAATAACTAAACCGAAGTTTCTTTTTTTGGATGAACCCTTCTCCGGAGTTGATCCGCTTGCAGTTTCGGATATTCAGGATATTATAAAAAAATTGCAAAAAAAGAACATAGGAATTTTAATAACCGATCATAATGTGGTGGATACTTTACAAATTACAAACAGGGCATATATTATTTATGAAGGTAGAGTTCTTCTTTCGGGTACATCCCGGGAATTGGTCAATGATCCTCAAGCCCGGAAAATATATTTAGGTGAAAGATTTTTGAAATATGATTTTAATTAAGTTTATCTTTTACATTTTCCAATAAATATTTATAATAATATATTACATGAATAAATCGTTAAGAAAACCCCCCTGGTTGAGAGCACAGATGCTTGGTGCATCGAATGCTGCCAATCTCACAAAAATGCTCTCGAAGTATGGACTTCATACTGTGTGTGAAAGTGCTCGCTGTCCGAATAGAGGGGAGTGCTTTGAAAAGGGCTCTGCAGTTTTTCTCATTATGGGAGATGAATGTACCAGAAATTGTAAATTCTGTGCAATTCCTACTACTGCCCATCCCTTACCGCTCGATCCTGATGAGCCCCGAAGAGTGGCTGAAATGTCACGGAAGCTTGGTCTGAAGCATGTGATAATTACTTCTGTAACAAGGGACGATCTTGAAGATGGTGGTGCTGCCCACTTCCAAAAAACTATAAAGGAGATTCGTGCATTACGTGGTGAAGATGTATTCATAGAAGTGCTTACTCCGGATTTCAGAGGAAAAGAAAGTGCGATTGATCTCGTAGCGAAAGAAAAACCGACGATCTTCAATCACAATCTGGAAACTATTAAGCGGTTATATTCGACCATCAGGCCTCAAGCAGATTATGAACGCTCGCTTGCTCTTCTGGAAAGAGTGAAAACTCAAGAGCCAAAGATCATTACAAAAACAGGCATTATGGTTGGATTGGGTGAATCACGGGATGAAGTATTGCAGGTGATGAAAGATGCCAGAAATGTCGGAGTTGATATGATGACGGTCGGACAGTACCTGCAGGCAACATTAAAAAATTATCCTGTTCGGGAGTATATTCATCCAAAAATTTTTGAAGATTATAAAGAAGAAGGAATGAAAATGGGATTTCTCTACATTGAGTCTGCCCCGCTTGTGAGAAGTTCCTATTATTCCAAAGATTTAGCAACCATTCTACAAAATAACTAAAGCGAGGTATGTAAACTATGCAAATAACAATTACCGCCCGTCATTTCGAGTTAACTGATCCAATTAAGGATTATGCGGATAGTGCAATGAGAGGACTTAAGAGATATTTCGACAATATTATCGTCGCAGAGATGATATTACGGATCGAGAAGAACAGGAATATTGCCGAATTAAATCTAAGTGTTAAAAAGGTTAATTTTGTTGCTAAGGCTCACGAACAGGATATGTATACTGCCATCGATAGTGTTATCAGAAAGATCGAGCGGCAAATCAAAAAACAGGTTGGGAAGATGAAGCAGCATCATTCAAACGATAAAGTTGCACTGAAGGAGCTTGAAAAAGTTGAAATTGCAACCCTGAATATCATTAAAAAAACAATAAAACCCGTAGAACTTGACCTCGATAGAGCGATTGACGAGTTCACTAAAAGGGATAATGGCTTCTTCCTTTTTAAAAATACTGAATCCGATAGATATTCGATGATAAAAAAGATAGATGATGGCTACGAGGTCATTGAAATTCAATAAATGAGGCAATAATGAAAGCATTAACTGTCAAAATGCTGTTCGAGCTAAAACAGAAGGATTTGACCTTTACACTTCTTTCAAAGAAAAAAGGACTTTCCAAAGAGATTACCACCCCTGAACTTTCACGTCCGGGACTTGCTTTTGCCGGATTTACAGATACCTATGCTTATGATAGAATTCAGGTGTTAGGTGAAACCGAAGTTCAATATTTGAAATCCTTCGAGCCTTCTGTGAGATATGATAAGATAAAAAAACTGTTCTCACAGTTCGATATTCCCTGCTTTGTGATCGCTAAAGGACTTTTCCCTACAAAAGAGCTGGTCTTCCTTGCTGATGAATATAATATTCCCGTGATACAATCACGCATGGCTACTGTTGCTCTTTATCATGGGCTGTCGAACTTCCTGCAGGACTGGTTTGCACCTTCGAAATCTATACACGGTACTCTTGTTGACGTGTTTGGTGTGGGTATTCTTGTTACAGGTCAGAGTGGAATCGGGAAAAGTGAGTGTGCTTTGGAATTGGTATCACGCGGTCACCGGCTTATTTCGGATGATGTTGTCCGTATCAAAAAGCGGATGAATATTATCATGGGAGAAGCGAATAAACAACTCGGGCATTTTATGGAGATCCGTGGTATTGGACTGCTTGATATTGAAACGATGTTTGGAATCCGTTCCATTAGAATGCAAAAACGTATTGAAACCCAGGTCGAGCTTATTCCGTGGCGTCATAATATGGACTACGAAAGGATCGGCTTGAAAGAGCGTTTTAACCGCATACTCGATATAGAAATTCCAATCATATACCTGCCTGTATCGCCAGGCAAGAGCATCGCAGCAATCGTTGAAGTTATCGCCATGAACCATATGCTGAAGGTATATGGACATAATGCTGCTGAAGTGTTTAATGACAAAGTTCAAAAGGAAATTGAACGCAAAAACAAAATTCGAACCTATCTTGAAACTGATAAAGAATAAATGATCACAAAGACAGTAATGCTCATTAATAAACTTGGCATCCACGTACGTCCTGCTTCGTTGATCTCCAAGACAGCTTCCAAGTATAAATCCAATTTTCTAATTCGAAAGGATGATATGGAGATCAATGGGAAAAGTGTCATGGGCATCATGATGTTGGGAGCTGGTTTGGGCACAGAGCTGGTGCTGGTTTTTAATGGAGTTGACGAGCAGGAGATGATGGAAGATATCGTTGAGCTTTTCGAAGATAAATTCGGAGAAGAATGATGAAAGAATTTATTGGATATTCCATTGCCCCGGGCATTATCGCTGGTAATGTTACCCTTGTAGAAGGAGATATATTTACCGTATCAAAAGGACATATAAAAGATTCCGAAGTTGAAGAACATATAATAAGCTTCCAAAATGCTGTATCACAATCAATAAGTGAAATCGACCTTTTGCTCACGTATCTTGAGACACGTGCAAGAGATGAGAGGGAAATTCTGCAATCCCACCAGGAAATTCTCAAAGATCAAATACTTTTTAAAGATGTTGCCGCAATTATCAGAGAAGAACTTAAACCCGCAGACAGAGCTGTTCAGGAATATTTCAATAAAATGATCGATCATTTATCGGATATTAATGATGTGGTGCTCAGTCAGCGAAAAGAAGATTTTGAAGATATTAAAATGCGTATTATTCGAAATATGCACCATCAAGATATACGTATTAATGATCTTGTGAAAGAGAATAAGGTTGTTGTTTTACCGGAAATTATTCCATCGCTCGTATTGAGTATTAAGGATTCGCATCCTCTGGCAGTCATTGTGGAAAAGGGCTCTCCGCATTCTCATTCTGCTATCATTGCAAAATCAATTGGCATTCCTGTTGTTTTTAATATTGAAAATGCGCTCAAAGTTTTTAAGGAAGATGATTTTGTTATCGTGTATGGAACTGAGGGCAAAGTCATTCTTGAGCCAGACAAGAACCAAATGATTGAATATGGTTCACTTCAAAAGAAGGCAGAAGAAGAATTCAAAAAGAAAATCACTTTGCTAAAAACTCCTACTTTTACAAAGGATAAAACCAAGATAGAACTCATGGGAAATATTGAATTTCCCGAGGAATGTGAAATGCCGGAAGTCCGGTACATCGATGGAGTGGGGTTGTTCAGAACAGAATTTCTCTATTTTCTGGATAATTCCTTTCCTTCTGCAGAGAATCAGTTCAAAATGTATAAACAGGTAATCCAAAATCTTCCAAAGGGAAAACCTGTGTATGTGCGCACCTTTGATGTAGGTGGAGATAAATTGCAAAGAGAGTTTGGACTTCATAAGGAAGTAAACCCGAACCTCGGTTGCAGGGGAATCCGGTTTCTTCTTAAATATAAAGAGATATTCCGACAGCAGATACGTGGCATTCTTATGGCTTCTGCATACGGAAATCTCAAGATCATGCTGCCGATGATATCCTCTATAAAGGAAGTAATTGAATCGCACGAACTCATTTCACAAGTAAAAGCTCTTCTCACAAAGGAGAAAATTGCATTTAATAAAAAAATTGAAGTTGGTATTATGATTGAAATTCCGTCTTCTGCAATTCTGGCTGACCAGTTTGCCGAGCATGTAGATTTTTTCAGTATCGGTACAAACGATCTCACTCAATATGTGCTGGCAGCGGACAGAAACAACGAAGCTCTCGCTGATGAGTACACGTATTACGATCCTGCAGTTATTGAGCTCATTAAGACAACAATTAGTGCTGGGCAAAGGAATAATATTGATGTGAAATTATGCGGAGAAATGGCAAGCGACCCTGTTGCAGTTCCCTTGCTCCTCGGTTTGGGATTACGCTCATTTAGTGCAAATATCGGCGGTATTATACAGGTAAAGAAAATACTATCACGTTTTACTATTGCAGAGCTTGAGAATTTTTACAAAGAGCATCAGAATATTTCACAAGAAGAACTGCAACAAGCATATAAACAGTTAATAAAACAATAATTAATTTCATATATTTATGAAGAAAGGAGAGTAATGTCTTCATCAATTAGTTTAGACTATACTGGAAATTTTAATCGGTTTGATACTGAGCACATGTATGAACAGATCGTTTCTCTTCCACAGCAGATCGAAGAAAGCTATTTTAACCAGGAAAAAAGCGACCTTGTGCGATACTATAAAAATATTTCTAAAGTGTACATCTGCGGAATGGGGGGCTCTGCTATAGCAGGAGATATTGCAAAAACTCTGTTTGGAAATAAGCTGAGGATACAAGTGTTCAAGGACTATTATATTCCGCCGTTCCTGGATGAAACCACTCTTGGAATCGTGTGCAGTTATTCCGGAAATACATCTGAAACAGTGTCCTGCTTTGAAACACTGAAAGAGGAAGGTGCCCAGATAGCGATGGTTACATCCGGAGGAATTCTGAAGCATTATGGCACAGAGGAAGGATATCTTATCAAAATGATACCGCCGGGTTTACAACCGCGTGCTGCGATAGGACATTTATTTTTCTCGATCGTCAAAATTTTCGAAGAACTTGAACTCATCGAGAACCAGAACATCAATGTTAAGCTTACTTTGCTGAACTTGAAAACTAAGCTGAAACTTATCAATCGAGATGTGGAAGAGTCAAAAAATCTTGCGAAAGGATTAGCACAGAAGCTATATAGGAAAATTCCTGTGATCTACAGCAGCAATCCAAGATTATTTCCACTTGCTTACAGGTTCAAATGCCAGATCAATGAAAACGCAAAAACCCATGCCTTCTGTAACACATTTTCAGAAATGAATCATAATGAGATAGAGGGGTGGGAAAGCAATTATAGTACTCCGCTCGTTCCGATCTTCATCAGCGATTTTGACGAGAGAAAAAAATATCTCAAACGCATACAGGTTTTTAAAGATATTATCCGGCTGTCTGAAGAAAAGAAAAAGCTGGAAAATCCTGCTCATGAAGAGGTGGAATATCTCGAAATCTTCACTGACGGGAAAACCCTTATGGGAAAAACTTTCTCAACCATTCTTCTCTGCGATATGATCAGCTATTATTTGGCAATACTGAACCGTGTAAACCCGAACGAGATTAATTTCATAGATATGCTAAAGAAGTCCATTTAGGCGCTTAAAAATGAAACCTACCAGTAAATTGTATTGAAAATGAAGATTCACGCAAAGACGCATAGACAAGAACGCAGAGACGCAAAGGAAAAAGGAACTTTTAACCACGAATAGAGCTAAAGGGAATATAAATTATGGAAAAAGAAGATGGAAAAAGTTATATAAATATCCTTCGAGCCTTTGTGTCTTTGTGGCGGGAAAGAATTTATAGGATTGAATCACTGCGGTTCATATCGTTAGGATAATTATGCAGAAATCCTACAATATTGCATTTCTTACTTCGGGCAAAAGCATGGGCTCGAACTTCGAAGCGGTTATGACACATATACAGAAATGCAATGTCCCTATCCGGGCAAAATTCCTTATCATAACCCGGGCAGATGCTCCTATCACACAACGTGCTGAAAAATTTGGTGTGAAATTTATTTTTCTTGATGATAAGAAGACCTTTGAGCAAAAACTCCTTACTTTTCTCAACAAGAATAATGTGCATCTAATTGTTCTTGCAGGATTTATGAGAAAACTGTCCGAGGATTTTCTGCAGAAATATCCGGGCGATATCATCAACATACATCCTGCACTGCTTCCAAAATTTGGGGGTAAAGGTATGTTTGGTATGCGTGTGCATGAAGAAGTCTTTCAAATGAAGGAGAATTTTTCCGGTGCATCAGTTCATTATGTTAACGAGCGTTATGATGAAGGAAAAATAATAGCACAGCGCAAAATCCCAATTGATCATTGCACATCTGCTGAAGAGATTGCAAAAGAAGTTCTCAAGATCGAGCATGAGCTTTATCCTGAAGTGATTGAAAAATTAGCTCGTGAATACCTAGAATTATACAAATAAGTGCGTAATCTGAGTGAAAAAGATCTCTATAACAACTCTCGGATGCAAAACGAATCAATTTGAATCTGAAGCAATACTCGATCAGTTCATTAAACATGGCTACGTTTTATGTGAGCTGATTGAAAATCCTGATATTGTCATCATAAATACCTGCTGTGTAACAAACAGAGCTGAATATAAATCCCGATACGCAATTCGAAGGGCTTTGAAGAATATTTCTCCTGGCGGAAAGGTCGTAGTGGCAGGTTGTTATGTAAATAAGGGAAGTTCATTTTTTGAAGAAAATCGCAAGCGATTATTGCTTTTTCAAAATGACCAAAAACATGAAATTTTCCATCATATTGAAAAGTCAGAAGATAGCCCACAGGATTTTTTAGAACTTTCTACGGATTCATATTATTTGCACACAAGAGTACCTGTAAAAGTTCAGGATGGCTGTAATTTTTTCTGTGCTTATTGCATTCTTCCCTATGTTCGAGGAAAGCCCGTCAGTCGACCGATTCGCTCCATTATCGAGCAGGTAAATTCTCTGGCAGAAAACGGAGTAAAGGAAATGATCCTCACCGGCATCAATCTTGGACTTTATGGTTTTGATATTGAAAATTTCAATTTATTGTATTTGCTCAAAGAAATTGTGAAAACTGATATTAAGCAAATTCGTCTGAGTTCCATAGAACCAATGTTTTTCAATGACGAAATGATAGATTTCATCGCTTCTCAAAAAAAGATATGCCCTCATTTCCATATTCCTCTTCAGAGCGGTTCTGATAGTGTACTTGCAAAAATGAACAGGAAATATTCTACGTTAGAATTCAACAAGATCATACAAAATGTTAAATCAGCAATCCCTGATGCTGCGATCGGATGTGATGTGATAGTTGGATTTCCAGATGAAACTGATGAGGAGTTCGGCAAAACCTATGATTTTATTGATAATCTTCCAATAAGCTATCTGCATGTGTTCAGATATTCGCCAAGAAAGTTCACGAAAGCTTCTGAAATGGAATGGAATTTGAGCGGAACAGTCAGCAAAAAAAGAATGCAAAGCTTGCAAAAGTTAGGACTCAATAAGAAAAATGAATATTCAAAATATTTAATTGAAAAGAAGGTTCCACTGAAAGCAGTTTTAGAAACAAAGCAAAAAGAATATTGGACTTCAGTTTCTGACCATTATGTAAAAATTTTTCTAAAAGATGAGTATAATATTGCTGAAAATGGAATGTTGAAAAATGTTGTTGCAAAAGATTTTAAAACTGACAGTGATGGATTGATCGCAGAAGAGTGCAGCCATGATTGAGATCAAGGGATTGAAAAAAACTCTGGACGGCACCGTCATTTTAAACGGTATCGATCTTGTGATCGAGAAGAATAAAACTACAGTTGTAATAGGGGAGAGCGGATGTGGAAAAACAGTGCTGCTCAAGCATATTATTGGATTTTTTAAGCCCGATGAAGGAGAAATTTTTTGTAATGGTGAGCGGATCGATACACTTTCGTGGAAGGGTTGGAATGCCCTCAGAAGGAAAATGACCATGGTGTTTCAAAACTCAGCGCTCTTCGACTGGCTCAGCGTATATGACAATGTGGCGCTTCCTCTCCGTGAACAGTATGCACTCCCTGAAGAAGAGGTTGCAGAACAGGTTGAAGAAAAGCTCGGGATGGTCGGCATGTCCGGTCAGAATAAGAAAATGCCTGCGGAATTAAGTTTCGGTATGCAGAAAAGAGTGAGTCTTGCGCGGGCAATGATACTCAACCCGGAATACATTCTCTACGACGAACCAACAACAGGACTCGATCCAATAATTGCTAATAATATAATTGAGCTGTTTTCCACGTTCAAGAAAGTATATAAAACTACTTCAATGATAGTATCCCATGACATCGGTATCGTGTTCAAAATAGCTGACAAGGTCGCACTTATGAAAAACGGAAGTATTATTTTTCAAGGATCTGTCGATGATCTCGGCAAGATTGAAAATTCGTATATAAAGAAATTTATTTCAAGATGAGTGAAATATTATGAAAACAAAAAAAAGTGAATTGATCGTAGGAATTATAATCATACTGGCAGTGCTGGTCGTCGTGTTCGGCAAGATCGTCATTACAGGAAATCAACAGAAAGCTGATATGAATGAAATCACAGTTCTATTTCCCCAAATTGGCGGATTGGATATCGGCAATACTGTTTTTGTCCACGGAGTTCGAGCAGGCAAAGTGGCTGATATTGCACTTGAGCAGAGTGGTGTAAAAGTAATACTCCTCGTAAATAATGAAATAACTCTGAAAAAAGATACCCGCATTGTGATCTCGGAGCGAGGTATGATGGGGGAAAGGGAAATCTCAATCGAGCCGGGCAGGTCATCAGAAAAACTCGATACTTCCCAAATCATTCAAGGTTATTATAATGTCGGATTCAATGAAACAATATCACAAATTGGTGTTGCTATCAAAAATATCAATGACCTTTCCGGTTCTCTAGAGGAGCTCATAGATGATGAAGGTCAGATGAGAACTATCAAAGATGTGATCCAAAATCTGAATGCACTGCTGCTGAATATGAATCACATTTTTGAGAAAAATAGAGATATTTCAATCGATTTCAATAGCATCAATAGTATTCTGACCAACCTTGATACTCTTATCAATCAAAATGATGAGAAAGTTGATAGGATAATTACCTTTGCTGATGATAAAATTTCCGAAATTGATAGCATGCTGGCTCAGATCCAGGTTCTTATTAATAAACTTGAAAAAGAAGATTCTAATTTTGGACGATTCACAGCAAATGATACTCTTTATCAGAAAATCAATGCAACGATCGTTCATTTTGATTCTCTGGTAACAGATATCAGAGAAAATCCCAGGCACTACTTCCGTCTTTTTTAAACAAGGATTTACCATGAAAAAAGTCATTTTTTTACTAATCTTCATGATGATAACTGTGAGCTCTTTGCAAGCCACGTATTTTGGGAAAAATAAGACGAATCTTCCCGATATGCAATGGTCAGTGATGAAAACCACTCACTTTGATATCTATTATGAAACAGGTCTTGATACTGTGGGACAAATCACCACAGTGATCGTTGAGAGCGCCTACTACAGGTTTCAGGAACTATTCGAGCAGTCTATTCCTCATAAAATACCTGTACTAATCTACAATTCTCATAATAAATTTGAAGAGACGAACATATTATACCAGATCATTGGAGAGGGCGTTGGCGGTTTTACTGAATTCATAAAAAATCGTGTTGTAGTACCATTTGATGGAGATTATAAACTATTTGAAACAACAGTCGTACACGAACTCTGTCATGTTTTCATGTATTTTACTATGCAGGGAGGCAGTTTTTCGAATTTTGCAAGCGGACTTTTTTACTCGCTTCCTTTCTGGTTCGCCGAAGGATTACCGGAGTGGTCCTCAGAACACGGCTCCGCAAGCAATGAGATGTATATGCGCGATCTTATCATAAATGATAAGCTCATTCCTCTTGAATATGTAAGCGGTTATTATGCCTATCGGGAAGGTGAATCTTTTTTACTCTTTCTGGAAGATGTATTCGGATCGAATAGTATCATTGAACTTCTTTATAATTTCCGAATTTATAAAAGCGTGGATGAAGCAGCCAAACGGACTTTTGGCTTCAGTATTGAAACTCTTGAAGATCAGTGGAGATACTATCTGCAGAAAAAATATAGCAGCATAATTGATGAAAATGTTCTCCCAAACAGCAAATATCAACAGGTTACAAAGCATAACCCAGAGGAATCAAATGCAAATTGGAATCCTGTCTTTTCTCCTGATGGAACGCAAATTCTCTATTATTCAGATAAAAGTTATACGCTGGGAATATACAAACGCTCTACTCTCGGACTCTATAAACCAAAGAAGATTATTACAAGTGGTTATACTGAAAAGTATGAGGGATTTCATTATCTGAAGTCTTCATTATCCTATTTTCCCGATGGAGAACGCTTTGCATTTGTCGCCAAAACATCAAAAGGTGATGATATTGTCATTGCAAGAGTTAATGATGGGAAAGAACTTGATCGAATCACACTGGATTTTAGCAGTATTTTTGAGATAGATGTTTCCCCGGATGGTAAGAAAATTATCCTTGTGGGATTAAAAGATGCACAAAGTGATCTATATATTTATAATCTCGAAACAAAGACAATATCGCGATTAACTGATGACTATTTTGATGACCGCTATCCCCGGTGGTCGCCTGACGGTATGCAGATCGCATTTTCTTCTCAATGCTTTATAAAGGAGCCCTTTATTCAAGAAGATGATCATCTTATTTTTTCTAATCTGTACTATAATATTTTCATTTATGATCTACTGACCAATACGATTGTTGCGATCACATATTCACCTTATGATCACGAGTATCCCACCTGGGCGAAAGATCAACAGAATATCGTTTATAGCGCCTACAGAGACAGTGTTTCGAATATCTTTGTATATGATTTTAAGGAAAAAGCAATTGCCCAACTAACAAATATTTTCAGCGGCACCTTCTCGCCATGTGTGAGTGGAGACAACACCGAGATGGTCTTTTCAAGTTTTTATAAAATGGGCTGGGATCTCTACCTGTACAGTAATCCTCTTGACAGTCTCAAATACATTACATATCAGGAACCTCAGACAATTGAAGACAATCCATTTGACGAAGTGTTCCATTTAAGGGAATTTAGAAGATTCTATCGTCCCAGAGAAAAACTGATCGCAAAGAAATCCCGTTTTGACAGCGATTATTTCTTTAAGAAGGATACACTGGAAGCCAAACCGGAATATAAAGAGGATAAAGAGCCCGAAGTCGAGGAGTATAAGCTCAAGTTCACCCCTGATTTCCTATTTGGAGGGCTTGCTTATACAACGGGTTATGGAATTTCAGCACAAATATATGTCGCCTTAAGTGACATCCTTGGAAATCATCATATAGATATTTTAACTGATGTGAACAAATCTCTATCCGAAAGTAATATCATTCTGAATTATTACTTCATTAAGAAACGTATTGATTATGGTGCCGGTATTTTCAATCTTGTCGATGATTACTACTACCACAACTATTGGATCGATCAGGGGGGCTATGTCTATAACGGCATGAAGAAAGATAGAAACTCCGGTGTAAATACGCTCATCAGTTATCCGCTCGACAAATTCAACAGAATTGATCTATATAATAGTCTATTCTACAATAAAATTGAGTGGTATTATTGGAATGGGGATGACTGGCATATTCTCGATCAATATACGAAGGATGCCTGGGTTTATGCCCCGTCACTGTTTTACACTCACGATACTGCATTGTGGGGAATTACAGGTCCTATAAAAGGTTCGAGATTGATGGCTGGTGCTCAAAAAAGTTTTGGCTCTCATAATGACTATTTGAATATTTATGGTGATTTCAGGAAATATGTCGCCTTGAACCGGAAATATCAGCTTGCTGGAATGTTGAACCTAGGTTTCAGCACAGGTCTTGATAAACAGGATTTCATAATGGGGGGATACTATAATCTTCGTGGTTATCTGGATAAAGAATATCTGGGAAATAACATTGCGATCGGAAGTCTGGAATTCCGATATCCATTTGTTGAGGAACTTAAGATCGGGTTCCCGTTGCCAATCTGGATCAGAAGCATCAGGGGTGCGATCTTTGCAGATGTCGGGAAAGTGTGGGATAACTATGATGAGTTTAAGAACACACATGATAATCCTATTAAAATAGGATATGGAATAGGCACCCGAATGAATCTCGGATACTTCATCCTGAAGTTTGATTGGGCATGGAAAAGTACGAAAGGATTTGAGTCTTCACCATCATTCTATTTCTCACTCGATGCCGAATTTTAGAAGCTTATGAAAAATGTTATTCTGATGGGTTTAATACTCATAATGCTTGGATGCTCCAGCATTTTCTTGAATAAAGTAAAAGATTCACGGGATATTCATGAAAATCTAAATAACATAAATAATTTGATTCGTATTCACCAATTCAAGGATGCAAAGAAAGCAATAGATAAATTTATTCGGAATAATCCATCCTGCATGAGTGGGTATAATAAACTATTTTTCTTGTACAATGTTGCGGATATATCTTCTGATAACATTGCAAAAGATGAAAAAAAATATCTGGTTTATATTGATGATAACTTATTGCCTGATAGTCTTTCCATGCAAGTTGAATATCTATTTAAGACAACTCTCGAAGATTCCTCAGCGGCTTCAATAATCGAAATCTTAATTGAGAATTATCCAACCTGTTCAGTTGTAACAGACAATGCGCAGGAGGAGGTTTTCGATTATGCTGTAATGAGAGATGATTCAGCTCGTGTGGAGAGTTTGGAAGAATTTTTGAAAATATATGCTGACAATAAATGGACTCCTCTCGCATGGCGATACTTGCTCTACTCTTATGATAACCTGAAAGATGAAACAAAACTGGATTCCACCTTAAAAGCTACAGAGAAAAAATATCCTCATGATGCCAGAATGCTGAATACAGTAGCACGCTATTATTTAGATAAGAAACAGGGGCTGTCTGAATATGAAGAGAAAATGAGAATAGTGATCGATTCACTCGATAATGCTGATTGGGACAAAAGTTATTATTTCTTTGGCGACAAATCCAGAGAAGAGCAGTTGGCGACATATCGATCTACTATTGCAGAGCTTATCTTTGAACAAAACAAATATGATGAAGCCCTACAAATTTTGAACGAAATCCCGGAGGATCAGTTACTCGCACAGCATTTATATCTCATGGGGAAGATCGAAATGATGATCGAACAGGATGCAGGAGCTTTTGACCACCTACTGCAAGCAGTAATAATGGGTGATGAAAGAAACTCATGGACTCCCAAAGCTGATTCCCTGTTAAATGAACTATATGATGACCTGTCTGATGGTGGTAAAGCGTTTCGTCAGTTCGTGAACGTATGGGCAAAATACAGCGAGCCAATTTTCACAGATGTAACAGAAGAAGCCGGATTAAGCTCTTATAAGCAAAGTCGCATTGCGTGGGGAGATTATAACAATGATGGATTTGATGATATCCTTTTAAATGGTAATGTGCTCTTGAAAAACAATACTGATTGCTCTTTTACTGATGTAAGTGAAAGCTCGGGAATATCTGCCGGTATTACAAATGGGGGTCTTTGGGCAGATATTGATCGGGATGGATTGCTGGACTTCTATGCGTCATCATCCGCCAAGACACGAGAAGACAAACTGTGGAAAAATAGTGGTGATGGTACCTTTGAAGATATTACATCCTTCTCTCCAATCTCGGATACGCTCCAAACGGAAGGGGCTGCATGGGGCGACATAAACGGCGACCTTTACCCAGATCTATACGTTGCCAACTATGAGCATGGGGGAGAGTATGATAAGGAGCCGGATTTCTTATTTAAAAACATTACAGATGGTTTGTTCAAAGATGTGACTATTGAAGAACATATCATTCCTCCTTATGATGAGGATCAAGCCGGACGGGGTGTGAACTGGGGAGATTATAATAATGATGGAAAACTCGATATTTTTGTTTCGAACTATCGGCTGGATAAAAATTTTCTATGGAAAAACTCTAAGGGCAAGCAATTCCAAAATGTTGCTAAAGAAGTTGGAATGGAAGGCACCTATGTCGAAGGTTGGTATGGACACACAATAGGAAGCGAGTGGGGTGATTTTGATAATGACGGAGATTTGGACTTGATCTGCGCTAACTTAGCTCATCCCAGATATATTAAATTTTCCGATATGACCCAGCTTTTTGTGAATGATCTGAAAAAGAATCGATTCTATGATATTAGAGAAAGTGCTGGGATTACTTATGACGAATGCCACAGCGATCCATCCTGGGGAGATGTCAATGGTGATGGATATCTCGATCTCTTTATCACGTCGATATATCCAAACCGCATAAGTTATCTCTATATGAATAATGGCGATAAAACTTTTTCGGATATTACCTATCTTGCTGGAGTGAGAACTTTCAATTCGTGGGGTGCTGCTTTTTCTGACTACGACAATGATGGAGATATCGATCTGCTCGTATGCAGTGATGAGGGAATTCATTTATTTAGAAATGATAAAACACCAAAAAATTGGCTCAAGATTAAAGTTGTTGATAAAAACGGTAAAACTCCTCTTATCGGTACCCGGATCGAAGTAGTTCAGAAGAATTTAAAACAAATTCGTGAGATCGAAGGCGGAAAGGGAACGACAAACCAGCATAGCTTGGTTCAATATTTCGGATTCCCAGCAGATGAGAATGTGTCCGTGATAGTATCTTTTCTCGATGGCACAGAACGAAAGCTGAAAGATCAGAAGATTAATAAAACTGTAACAATTCAATACACCGAAGAACAATAACAAGTCTAAGAAACAAATTGGTTTTTGGGCATCAGGTTACTTCAATTTACCCGTAATAAATGCTGTTGTCCAAGCAGCTTGAAAATTAAACCCACCCGTAATTCCATCAATATCCATCACTTCTCCGGCAAAATACAGATTCTTGCACACCTTACTTTGCATAGTATTCAAGTCGATACTTTCCAGACTCACCCCGCCACACGTCACAAACTCTTCTGCAAATGAGGTTTTCCCTCTTACAGAATACACATCATTGGTTAAGACATTTACAAATTTATTTATTCCTTTCTTTCCGAGCTCACACCATTTTTTCTCTGCCGGACAATCACTTTTTTTAAGCAAATTACACCATAATCTTTCAGGCAATGAATATGGTCTAAAGTTTGATAAAATTTTATTTGAGTGTTCAATAGCAATGTGTGTTAAGTCCTCAACAACAATATTTGTATCGTGTATATTCGTCCAATTCACATGGATATTAAATTTATAGCCTTTTTCACTTAATAATCTCGCTCCAAAAGCTGATAGTTTCAAGATTGCCGGACCACTCATTCCCCAATGCGTAATGAGCAAAGGACCTTCGGATTTATACTTTGTTCCTTGTATCCTCACTAAAGTTTTTTCCACCGCAATTCCCATCAGTTCGGTAATCGACTCAGACGGCATATTGAACGTGAATAATGAAGGAACAGGATCTTCGATTTTGTGATGTAGTTTTTCAAGCCACTCCAATCCCTTTCTTTCCGGAGAACCACCTGTTGCTACAATTACCTTATCAAAAATTCTTGATGGAAAATTCTCATCAATAAAGTCCAATTCCAGCTTGTCACCGATCCGATTAATGGCTTTTATTTCTCTTCCAAGTTCAATCTCGATCCCTAATTTTTTCGCTTGTTGAAGAAAGCAATCAATAATACTTTGTGAACTTTGATACGCAGGAAAAACACGATTATCATCCTGGATCACCAAAGGAACACCTCTGGACTCAAACCATTGCATAGCATCTGTGTTATTAAAAACTCGAAAGGCTTTTTTGAGCGCTTTTCCTCCTCTGGGATACGCTTCGGAAAGTTCTTTTATGGATGTGCATGCGTTGGTCACGTTACACCGTCCCCCACCAGATAGTTTAACCTTTGCGAGGAGTTCTTTTGATTTTTCGAATATGACAACTTTGGCATCCGGATAATTTTCCTTGGCGGTAATTGCCGAAAAGAAACCGGCTGCTCCACCCCCGATTATTGCAATATGCATCTTAATTACCTTGATCTAACGGGCTTTTCTTTCCTTGCGGCAAAGTAATCTCGTTTTCGTTGTAGTTTCTCCTTTTCCCATTCCTTTTTTTCGTTTTGTGTCATTGGCTTTTCTGTCTGAGGAAAAGGATTTTCGCGAATAACTCGTATTTTAAGGTTAATTAATTTTTCTATGTCTCTGATAAAAACATTTTCTTCGGGTTCACAAAGGGAAATGGCATTACCTTCTTCCCCAGCTCGACCTGATCTGCCTATTCTGTGAACATATGTTTCAGCGACATTCGGTATATCATAATTTATAACATATTTTAGTTTGTCGATGTCGATACCTCTTGCCGCAATATCCGTTGCTACCAACACCCTGATCTGTCCGGCTTTAAATTGCGCCAGGACTTTTTGCCGGTTATTTTGGGCTTTATCACCATGTATCGCTGCCGAGTTGATTCTATTTTTTTTCAAGTTACGAGCTATTTTGTCGGCGCCGTGTTTTGTCCGGGAAAATAACAATGCCTGATCGATTTCCTTATCCTGAAGTATGTGAAGCAGTAAATCTTTTTTGGTTATTCTATTGGTATAATACAGATATTGCCGTATTGTTTCGGCAGTTGATGAAATCGGACTTACATCGATTTTCTGTGGATTTGTCAGAATTTTTCTCGATAGTTTTACGATATTATCCGGCATAGTTGCAGAAAAAAACAAAGACTGGCGTTTCGCAGGTAATGTGGCAATGATCTTTTTAATGTCGTTGATGAAACCCATGTCCAGCATCCGGTCAGCTTCGTCCAACACGAAATATTCGATAGTATTCAAGCTGATGAAACCCTGGTTCATCAAATCGAGAAGTCTGCCGGGCGTTGCCACAAGAATATCGACGCCATTGCGGAGGGCATCCGTTTGTGCACCCTGCTTCACGCCACCGAAAACGGCAGTATTTTTAACTCCAGTGAATTTTCCGTAAACCGAAAAACTGATGCCGATTTGAATCGCTAATTCGCGCGTGGGAGTGATGATGAGTGATTTAATTTTTCGTGGACTGTTATTCTTCTTACTGTCCAGAAAGAGGTGCTGCAGGATGGGAATAGCAAAAGCAGCAGTCTTGCCCGTGCCTGTTTGAGCACTGCCCAATACATCGTTTCCTCTGAGGATGAGGGGAATAGCTTTTTCCTGTATCGGTGTCGGCTCAGTATAATTTTCTTCTTTTAGAGCTTTTAAGATTGGCTCAATAATTTTTAGATCTTTAAATTGCATTGTTCTCTCATTTTGATTTCTCAATTATTATAGCAGTATATATACGAGTGTTTGTCTTTTCTTTTGACTAAAACAGTATATCTTTGACCAAAGTTTATATATTTATGTAAGCGATATAACGACGAGTATTACCGGCAAAAGGACTTGCCCTGTTCACTTTGAGGTTATGTTTCTTATTCTTGTTTATTTTTCTCTTTTTTCTGTTTACGTTTTTCTTTTAGTGAAAGTTTAGCTTTTTTTTGATTTTCTTTTTTGCCCTTATCTTTTTTTCCTTTGTCACCCATTTTATTACTCCTTACATTATTTGTTTCTTGATTTATTCTTTGCGTTGTATGGAAAGCAAAATCTATTTAAACTTATATGAGATAAATGCTTAGTGCAAATACTATGTCAAGGAATTCAACCCGTACCTCTCGTTCCCAAGTTAAACTTAGGAACGAGAGAAAAGATTGGCTCAATAATTTTTAGATCTTTAAATTGCATTGTTCTCTCGTTTTGATTTCTCAATTAAAATAGCAGTATACACACAACTGTTTATCTTTTTCTTTTGACTAAAACAGTATATTTTTGACCAAAGTTTTTATATTTATGTAAGCGATATAACGATGAGCATTATCGGCAAAAGAGCTTGCCTTACTCACCTTGAGGTTACATTGCAGATAGCAACATAATTATTAATAAAAAATATAGTGTCCGAGAACCTGGAAAGGTCTTTCGATCTGCTGCATTTTATTGTTATGTTTCTTATTCTTGTTTATTTTTCTCTTTTTTCTGCTTGCGTTTTTCTTTTAGTGAAAGTTTGGCTTTTTTTTGATTTTCTTTTTTACCCTTATCTTTTTTTCCTTTATCACCCATTTTTATTTCTCCTTAAATTATTTTTCTTCTATGGTTTTTATTTAAAAAATTACGGAAAAGCTCACCTGCAGAAACGCAAAATGCAGATAGGTTTCAAATTAGCAAATTAACTTTTGGATGCCATCTCAAATAAAAAATTCAGAATCCACCAGCATTTCTGTCAGATTAAGCGGAGGTTAGATGCCAATTACAATTTTTGATTCTCTGAATCAATTATCTCTTTGAGCTTTAATTTAACTTCATTAATTTTCTTGCCGTGAGAAAGAGAAAACGTTTTATTTAACTTAATAATAACTAAACTATAACAATTCAAGGCTTCTGTATAAACCAATTTTGTATCTTTCAAATCAGGCAATTTATAAAAACTTATAAGTTGATCATCATCACTGACTTTTAAGTATTCTTCCATACAACATGGCAAACTATGAATTTGCGATGAACATGCATTATCTAAGTAATAATAAAAATTATGCATGTTATACTTAATTGAAAGTTTTTTAAGAGTCTCTTTTTTGTATTCTTTTTTAAAGGATTTAATTTCATTTCGAACCATTTCTTTATGTTTTAACAAGTCATCAATATTTTCATTTTTTTCTATTTCTCGAACTTCTAAAAGTTTATTTAAGACTCTTCGCTTTCGATCTAATTCTTCAAGGTGAAATTGTTTCATAAACTCTTCATCAGATATTGATGCTATGAAATAAACACTTGCTTCAGCCATTGTTCTGAGAATAGATTTAGAATCATGGATTAGCGAATTATTTAATAAGAGATTAATAGAGTTACATGAATTTCGAATTTTAAGTGCAAAGGTGAATGCTAATATCTTATTAACCTTCATTTTATTAAGATTAAGGATTTCATTAAAAATTGTATTACCTAATTTATCAAATTCAATCCATAAACTATTTAATTTCTCAAGATAAGATTTTATAATTCTCATTAAAACCTTTATTTTTTCAAAATTGGCATCTAACATATTTTAGACTGCTTAAAATTTCATATCCTGCGAAGTTAAGCAGAATATAGGATGTCTATAATAAATAGGAAGCATTAATTAACATTCTTTTTACGTCTTAATTATTATTTGAAATAAATGTTTCCTGAGAATACCTGTCAAGGAATTCAACCCATATCTCTCGTTCCCAAAGCCCTCTTTGGGAATGGAATCCGTTCAAATAAAGAGCGTTCCCAAACAGGGGTTTAGGAACGAGGTTCAAAAGCTGAAGGACCAGAAAATAATCCAAACACTCGCGATACGATATTCCCAAAAACCTTAACAAAATTGACATAAAATTTCCGTCTCCTGAGATACCTTCAAAGGAAAATCTAAAATGAATGCAGAAAATCAAATCAACAAATTGAATTGGCTCAGGAAGAGCATTATAGGCAGAAATATACCTTTTGAAACACCCTTTGGGACAAAACCGCTCGTGTATGCTGATTATACTGCAAGTGGTCGTGCGGTAGATTTCATCGAGAATTATCTTCAGTATATTTTGCAATTTTATGCCAATACCCACACAGAAGATGATTTCACAGGTAAGACAATGAGCCATCTCTTTCATGAAGCAGAAAAAAACATAAAGAAAAAGGTCAATGCCGGGGAGCATGGTAAGGTTATATTTACCGGAACCGGTGCTACCAGCGGAATTACACGCTTGCAACAAATACTCGGTGTGTACTGGTCACCTGCCACAAGAGAAAAGATTTATGAATTTCTTGATAGCTGTCTGGATTATCAAAAAGAAAAAAATTTGAAATGCCATGAGCGATTATTAAACTACATAGAACAACATAAACCAATAGTATTTATCGGACCGTATGAACACCATTCGAATGAGATCATGTGGAGGCAAACACTGTGTGAAGTTATTGAGATACCCCTCGACAAAAATGGAGAGCTTGATCTTATTGCCTTGGAGAAGGAAATTGCTGATCCTAAATATAAAGATAGAAAAAAAATCGGCTCCTTTTCAGCAGCATCAAATGTAACAGGTATCAAGACACCGGTTTTTGAAGTTGCCAGAATTCTTCATAAACATGATGCTCTCGCTTGTTTTGATTTTGCTGCATGTGCGCCATATATAGAGATCGATATGAACAGGGACGTAGAAAGTTATTTTGATGCGATCTTTTTTTCACCTCACAAATTCCTTGGTGGTCCGGCATCTTCGGGTATTCTGATCATTAATGAGAGAATTTATAGAAGCGATCTCCCTCCGACAATTGCAGCCGGCGGAACTGTTCGTTACGTGAATTTTGATAAAGAATGCTATATTGATGATATTGAAACTCGCGAAAAACCGGGTACTCCAGGGATTATTCAGGCGATCAAATCATCTCTTGTTATGCTCCTCAAGGACAAAGTCGGGATTAAAAATATCGAGTGCATCGAAGAGTACTATGTGAAGTCTTTTTTTGAGAGCTTCGGACATGATGAGAGAGTGAATATATATGGACCAACTGATCCAGCAAAAAAAATTGGTATTGTTGCATTTAACATTAGACATAAAGATCGTCTGCTTCATCCAAAATTTGTCACTCAACTTCTTAATGATCTTTTCGGTATTCAAACCCGAGCTGGTTGCTCGTGCGCAGGACCCTATGGGCATCGACTTCTCCATGTCGATGAACTGCATTCAAAGATGTATCGATGTGTGACAGGGATCATCAAGTTCGAAGGGCTCAAGCCGGGATGGGTTCGATTTAATGCTCATTACTCATTATCTAAGTGTGAATTTGATTATATTCTTGAAGCAATAAAATTCATTGTTGAATATGGAAATCTATTCCTTTCATTATATGTATTTGATATAAAAACCGGAGAGTGGTCACATATTAATGCGAATCCGGCTCCATTAAACATAGAATTCAATTTTAACTCAATCTTGGAGGAAAAGCCGGCTAGTAAAATGAATATTCCGGAAAGTGAGTGGTTTAACAGCAATTTAATGCAGGCAGAAGCGATAGTAGAGAAGTTGAAAGGTATTTCGCTGGAAGTAAAATACCTAAAATGGGATGATGATATTGAGCAATGCATGACATTCTATGTGGTAAATATGAAACAAAAGAAGTAAAAGGAGTTCTTATGAAAAAAATTGTGTGTTTCTGTGTGTTACTGCTTGCTATCGTGACAGGTTGTGGGCAGGCAACTTCACCGGGAAGTACATCTGAAATTTATGGTACAGTTTTAGATGCTGATGGGAATCCGATTGAGAATGCAAAGATACTCGTTAATTTTCATATTGATTCGGAGTACCCTATAGGGGAGAAATTTGAGAACAATTTGTTTGATTTAAATAATGAAATTAAAGGTGTAGATGATCCGCCAATGCCAGTATTTGAAATCTTAGGTAATTATCCTAATCCGTTTACAAATTCGACTTGTATAGCTTTTAGTTTGGGAATCAATTGCACAATTTCTGTTTACATAGAAGATAATTCTAATCAAATAGTGAAGACTATTATTGATAGTCAGTTATGTTCAGCAGGGATCACAGAATTCAATTGGAATGGAAAAGATAATGATAATAATATAATCAAAAACGGATTAGAAAAAGTAATTTTCTATATTGAGGATGAAATTTATTCTCACACTTGCTTTGCCTTTTTAGATTGTAATGAAGTCTTTTATGAAGATATTTCTCCTTTATGTATGTCCGATTATTCAGGCGAATTTACTATTCAATCAGATGATCTCCCATTAAACTACGTTGGAGATCAATATGATGAAAATGGTAATCCTGTAGGAGATTTTACTGTTACACCCTACATCGATATCTGGGCATTTCATCCTGACTATAATGCGGTTCATGTTGACAGTATATTTGTTGAATCGGGGAAAGATATACATGTGTCACTTTCATTTGAGTAGAAGACTTTGAAGTCACGATTTGTGACCTCAACTTGAGATGAGTGTCATATTAAACATAGAATTTAAGCTAACTGGAGAAAGTAATAAGGATCATTAATGAAAAAAAGAGCACTCATAAGCGTTTCGGATAAATCGGGCATAGTAGATTTTGCAAAAGAACTCATCGCATTGGATTTTGAGATCACTTCAACAGGAGGAACATATAAGATACTTCATGAAAATGAAGTTCCTGTTTCAAAAGTTTCCGACATTACAGGATTCCCCGAGATCATGGATGGAAGAGTGAAAACCCTTCATCCGGCAGTGCATGGAGCAATACTTGCAGATAAAAATAATCCTGAACATCTGGAAGCGCTCAAACTGCGGCATATTAAACCATTCGATCTCATTGTTGTAAACCTCTATCCCTTTAGAAAAACTATAGAGAACCCCGATGTGAAAGAAGCTGAAGCGATCGAGCAGATCGATATCGGTGGTCCGACAATGGTTCGGGCTGCAGCAAAGAATTTTCATAGTATAGCAATTGTGATTCAAAAAGATGATTACCCTCTTGTGCTCAAAGAGCTAAGGGAACTCGGAGAACTGAGTCTCGAAACACGAAAGAATCTTGCAAGAAAAGCATTCCAGCATACAGCGGAATATGATGCTTATATTTCGAATTATTTTTCCAAAATTTGTATTGAAAAATTACCTTCTCAACTATCGCTTTCTTTGCCCCTGGTTCAAACCCTCCGATATGGTGAGAATCCTCATCAAAAAGCTGGATATTATGACGAGAATCCACTTATCCATCAACTTCATGGGAAGGAGCTTTCATTTAATAATTTTCAGGACATCGATGCTGCCCTCAAAACTATCTTTGACTTTAATAATAAGCCCACAGTTGGGGTATTCAAACACTGCAATCCATGTGGTATTGGTTCTGCGGACACATTAAAAGATGCTTACAAAAAAGCTTTTGCTACCGATACACAATCTCCATTTGGAGGTATCGTTATCTCAAATCGAACTTTGGATATGGATGCTGCGCTCGAGATAAATAAAATTTTTACCGAGATAATTATTGCACCTGACTTTCCCGATGAAGTGCTCGAAAAGCTAAAGAAAAAAAAGAACAGGCGCCTTGTCAATTTTGACTTTGACACACTTGGAACATTTGTCGGAACGTATAATATCCGTTCATGCATGAATGGTGTGCTTTTGCAGCAAGAAGATATTTCATGTGATAATGAGGAAAACTGGCGAGTTATTACAGAGCGGAAACCTTCGGAAATAGAGTGGGAGAAATTGCGTTTTGCATGGAAGACGGTGAATCATCTTAAATCGAATGCAATAGCAATTTGCAGAGAGGATAGAACTATCGGGCTTGGAATGGGACAAACCAGCAGGATCGACGCGACGGAAATTGCACTTTCAAAAGCCAAGAAATTCGGATTGAGCTCTAAGGATTGTGCGCTTGGGTCTGATGCATTTTTCCCATTCCGTGATACTATCGATTCAATTGCGAAAGAAGGTATTACGTGCGTTATTCAACCCGGCGGGTCAGTTCGTGATAATGAAGTTATTCAAGCATGCAACGAGCATTATATTTCCATGATATTCACTAGCATGAGGCATTTCAGGCACTAGGATTTTTTTATAATGAATACAAGGCTGTGGTACAGCGTTCCCAAACAGGCAGGTTGTGTGAAAATTAGTGAAATGCTCGATATTTTCTCAACCCCCTCTAAATCCCCCTATTTAGGGGGAGAATCTATCTTCTTTTGCTATAGGAATTTCCCTTCCCCTTCGATAGGGGGAAGAGTTGAGGATGGGGGTAATTATAATTTAAAGAAATCGTTTTCACAAAGTCTGGATGTTTGGGAACAAGAGATAAATATGATGTTTAAAACAAGAAATTGTGTGGTATCTGGAACAAAAAAATCTATAACCAAACCCTCCAAAATATACTTGTTCCCAAACCCCTGTTTGGGAACACAACATAGTTATGCGAAGTAGATATAAATTTTCTGAAGTTTCAGGTCATTTGTATTTTCTTACATGGACAGTTGTTGGTAAAATACAGGTTTTCATGGATTCAAAATATTGTGATATTATCATAGATAATTTCAAATTTTACAGGAATAATAAAAAACTCAAAATATTTTTCTATGTAATAATGGACCACCATATTCACGTAATCCTATCTCATCCAAGCGGTATTGAAATGATTGTTCAAAATATAAAAGGTTTTATTGCTAAAGAGGTAATTGCTCTTCTGAAAGAGGGGAAAAAGAATGAAATTTTGGATTTATTAAAAATATTCAAGAAACCATATAAAAAAAATTCTACTTATCAATTCTGGCAGGAGGGTAGTCATCCTAAGTTGATCAATTCAATGAATATGCTGAACCAGAAAATCAATTATATTCACCTGAATCCGGTTAAGCGGGGATTTGTTACTGAACCAGAAGATTGGTATTATTCAAGTGCTCGTAATTTTGCAGGGGAAAATAATCCATTTAAGGTTGATGAGCTAGAATTATGATGACATTTGCAGCGTTCCCAAACGGGGGTTTGGGAACGAGAGATTATATGGTATTCGAGAACGAGAGATAATAGGGTGTTGGTAACAAGAGATAAATATGATGTTTAAAACAAGAAATTTGATGGTGTCTGGAACAAAAAAATCTATAACCAAACCCTCTAAAATATACTTGTTCCCGAACCCCTGTTTGGGAACACATAATTGATAATACTCATGAATCCCAACATAAATAATTTACCAAAGCTTATTGTCATATGCGGTCCGACCGGAGTGGGGAAAACTTTATTTGCATTGCAACTTGCAGAAAAACTCTCTGCCGAGATCATTTCTGCGGATTCGCGCCAGATATATAAATATATGAACATCGGCATTGCAAAACCTACTCCAGAAGAAGTGGCCCGAGTTCCCCATCACCTGATTGATATTATCGCACCAAATCAGAAATTTACTGCAGGCGAGTTTGTCAAAAGAGCTGATACAGCAGTTTCCGAAATCAACAAAAGCAAGCATATTCCTTTTATAGTTGGTGGAACTGGATTCTATATCAAATCTTTATTATTTGGATTGTGCAAGATCCCTCCAATTTCTGCAACCATCAGAAATAAACTTAAACTGGAAGTTGAAGGAAATGGAGCTCAGGCACTTCACCAGATGCTGAAAGAGGTTGATCCAATTGCAGCACAAAAGATCGAACCCAATGATGGGAATCGTATCGTGAGAGCTCTCGAAGTCTACCATGAAACAGGAATACCAATTTCATCTTATTGGCAAAGGGATGCGCTTGAGCAACGTTATCAGCATTTCACGATTTTTCTAAATGAAGAGCGCTCTATTTTGTATAAAAAAATAAATACCCGGGTTGATAGGATGATGCAAAATGGCTTGTTTGATGAATTCAAACATCTGCTTGAAATGGGATATACAAGTAGTGATCCGGGTATGAATTCACTTGGCTACAAAGAATTCTTTGATCATGTTAACGGATTTCAGGACTGGCACGCAACCGTCGAGCTCATAAAACAGCATATGAGAAATTATGCAAAAAGACAGCTCACATGGTTCGGTAAACAGGAAATACATTTGACAATTTCTCCGTCGGAGCTTACTATATTTGATATAGAAAATCAAATAATGGAGTTTCTGGGACACAATGAAGCATGTCGCAATAGTTAATAATTTTAAAATCTATCATAATGATTATAAAGCGGAATTATATCAGCTTTTGAAAGAGCATAATGTGGAGAAACCCACTAAGCAGCTTAAGGAAACAGCCATAAACAACCTGGTCGATGCCTGTCTGCTTATGGACGAATCTAACAAATGCGATATCTGCATCGATGAAAGCTCAGTACATTTCCAGTTCCAGGAGATCCAGAGCAAGTATGGATCTCACGAAGACTTCATTAAAGACCTTGCGGAATCCAATATTTCAGTAGATAAATTATTAGAAAATATTGGGAACAGGCTTCGGATCAAGGAATATATTAAACGAGAATTTTTGGATTCTGCTGACATCGAACCTGAACGGATCCATGAATTTTATAAAAGCCATAAAGAGCAGCTCCAGTATCCGGAACGTGTCCGAATTCATCACATATTGATCAGCAACAGAGATCCAAATGCTTTTAACAAGCTGGAAGAAGTGAGCAAGAAATTATATGAGAATGAAGATTTCTGCAATATTGCCAATGATTACTCCGAATGCCCCAGTGCAAAGAAGAGTGGTGATCTCGGTTTCATCAAACGGGGCGATCTGGTTGAGGAACTGGAGGATGTCATCTTCACCATGAATAAAGATCAAGTAGCCGGACCCATCCCAACGGATTTCGGCTATCATTTTGTGAAATTAGTTGAGAAAGAAGAAAAACGTGTCCCATCATATGATGAGATTAAGGATTCGTTGAAAAAACAGCTTGAAAAAATCACTGGAGAACTCGAATTATTACACTGCATCAGGAAACTGAGAAGCAAAGCAAAAATAGAAATATTATTCGATCAACTATGAGAATCCAAAGGGTTTTCCTCCTCATCCTTGATGGGGTTGGTGTGGGCGCATTACCCGATGCAGCTCAATACCACGATGTGGGAAGCAATACATTATCAAACACAGCAAAGCAAGTTCACGGCCTTAATATGCCGAATCTTCAGAAATTAGGACTGGGGAATATCATCCGTATCAAAGGTGTTCCCGCAGAGGAAAATCCTCTTGGAGATTTCGGAAAAGCGATTGAGGTTTCTGCAGGAAAGGACAGCACTACCGGGCATTGGGAGATTATGGGTGTCATAAACGAATATCCTTTCCCAACGTATCCGCCAGCTGGCGGATTTCCAAAAGAAGTGATCGATGCCTTCATCGAAAAGACGGGCTGTGAAGGAGTGCTTGGTAACAAAGCTGCCTCCGGCACGGAAATCATAAATGAGCTTGGGGAAGAGCATCTGAAAACCGGTTTTCCGATTGTGTATACCTCAGCGGATAGCGTATTTCAAATCGCAGCTCATGAAAAGATTTATCCATTAAAAAAATTATATAAAATGTGCGAAGTTGCCCGAAACGAGATTCTGATCGGTAAACATCGGGTTGGAAGAGTTATAGCCCGTCCTTTTATCGGGGATAATAATAAAAATTTTCAACGTACCGGAGCTCGGAAAGATTTTTCTGTAAATCCTCCTTCACAAACGGTCATGGATTTACTCACAGCTCATGATATTCCTGTTATTGGAGTTGGGAAAATCGAAGATCTTTTCAACTTTCAGGGAATTACAGAATCGATTCACACACCTCACAATCAGGAAACGATGGATATGATCCTGTCCTACTGCGAGCAAATCGGCAAGGGACTTATTTTTGCTAATTTGCCTGATTTCGATACTCTTTGGGGACACCGAAATAATTTCAAATCATTTGCTTCCGGGTTAGAAAAATTCGATAGCTGGCTTCCTCAATTATTTGACAGGCTTACGGAAACAGATGTAATCATGATCACGGCTGATCACGGTTGCGATCCTACAACAAAAAGTACAGATCACTCCCGTGAATACGTCCCGATCTTGGTATATGGGAAAAGTATCAAAAGTGGTATTGATATTGGTGTTCGAAAAACTTTTGCAGATATCGGCGCCACAATTGCTGAAATGTTCCAGATAAAAGGTACCGGTAAAGGAACTGGTTTCTGGGACTTAATCAAGTGAGGTATAAAAATGAGGAAATATATTTTCCTGCTTATCATGCTTTTGGTTCTCACCTCCTGCATTTTCGAATATACGGAAAATGGAGATACTGACGAAGACCTCGAAAAAATAAGACAGGTATTTCTTAATATTTTTGATGAGTTCACCATGTTCGATGTTGATGGAGTTATGGAATATTTCAGCTCAGACTTTTTGAACGATGGCGTAGATTTTTTTGAAGAACGGAATATTTGGTATGACCGGATTAATGTTGGTGCTTCAGTTGAGATCTTGTCTTATGCAGGTATTCAGATAAGCGGTGACTATGCCTTTGTTTCCTTTACGATAGAATATAATGGAGTGGAATATTCAGTACCTCTGGATGGTGTATTTACGGATCTTGTCTATTTCAAAAAGTTCGGTGACGAGTGGAAGGTTTATGGAAATCAGCAGGAGTACGGTAGCACGTATTCAATAGATGTTGACACCAATCCAAATGGTGCAAGTCTCTATCTGAACGGCATTAAACTTGATTATACCACACCTTATACTATGAATAATTTATCTGAAGGAAATTATATAGTTGGTATATACCTGAAGGGCTATAATGAAATATGGAAAGAACTCTATCTTTCTGCTGATACCACAATGTATTACCAATTAGAATTACCCTCTTATCCGATACCAAAATTTTTTATTGATAATCCTCATGAAGGAGACATTATTGAAGACGATGTTTTTTTCCTTTTAGGACATGTGAACAATTTCGAGGGTTCATATGCGATACTGAACATGAATGGAGCGGAGCAGACTGTTGAGATTGATGGGTTCGGAGATTTTCATACATACATAGATATTTACAACCAGACAAATACTTTTTATCTTAGAGCAACGAATTCATCTGGAAATACAGGTATTTCAGATGATATAACTGTGTATGAGGGTGTTGATAATTAAAATTGTTTGGACTGGTTTGGACTGGACTTCACAACGGATTTATCCGTGGCGGAGTTCAGAACAAAATTGGTAAGGATCAAGAAGGTAGATTCCCATTTTCATGGTAATGACATTTTTTTTTTACGATTGGCTTTAACTTCTATCCGCTTTGAGTACTGCAAGAAAAGCTTCCTGAGGAATACTGACCTGCCCGATCTCCTTCATACGTTTCTTGCCTTTTTTCTGCTTTTCCAACAATTTTCTTTTACGTGTGATATCCCCGCCATAACATTTCGCAGTCACATTTTTTCTTAATGCATTTATAGAGCTTCTTGCAATGATCGTGCCGCCGATCGCTGCTTGAATAGCAATTTTGAAAAGATGCCGCGGAATTATACCGGAAAGCTCTTCCGTGATACTTTTTCCCCATAAATATGCTTTATCTTTATGAGTTATGAAAGACATTGAGTCAATCCGGTTGCCATTCACAAGTATATCAACTTTTACCACATCCGACCGTCTATGTTCTTTATATTCGTAATCAAATGATGCGTAGCCGCGGCTTACAGATTTGAGTTTATCATAGAAATCAAAAAGGATCTCGATAAGAGGAAATTCATATTTGATACATACTCTATCCTCATCAATATATTCCAGATTTTTCTGTATGCCTCGGCGTTCCTGGGCAAGGTGCATGATATTGCCGATATACTCACTCGGAACGAGGATCTCGCATGACATAATTGGTTCTTCTATATAATGAATAGTGGCTTCATCAGGCATTTGTGATGGATTATCAATATGAACTTCTTTATCATTGTTTAGCTTTACTATGAATTCGACACTTGGAGTGGTTGAAATAATCGGGATATCATATTCACGATTGATACGTTCCTTAAATATTTCCAGATGAAGCATACCGAGAAATCCGCATCGAAAGCCAAACCCCAAAATTGCAGAATTTTCCGGCTCATAAATAAGTGAGGTGTCATTCAATTGGAATTTTGCAAGAGCATCTCTCAGATTGTTGTAGTCAACACCGTCAAGTGGATAGATACCGCTGAATACCATTGGTTTTGGATTTTTAAAATCAGGCAGGGCAACTTGTGCTGGAGCTTTTGCCAGTGTGATCGTATCTCCCACCTTGGCTTCCCGCACACCTTTTATGCCAGCAATGATATATCCCACTTCGCCGAAATCCAATTTTTTACACGGCTCCATCTTAAGAGAAAAATAACCTATATCCTCAACTTGATATTTATTGTTTGTCGAATACAGGAGTATTTCATCCCCTTTCTCGAGCGATCCGTCAAAAAGACGAATATGAACTACAACACCGCGGTATTGGTTGTATTGTGAGTCGAATATAAGTGCTCGGGTTTCATTTATTTCAGAATGTGGAGGAGGAACTTTCTCGATCACTTCTGCAAGGATTTCCTCTATACCAATACCTTCTTTTGCACTTGTTGCAAGAACTTCTTCATCAAAAACACCAAGCAGATTTGCCAGTTCATGCCTTCTTCTCTCCACGTTTGCTGCAGGAAGATCAATTTTATTGATCACTGGGATTATCTCCAGGTTGTAATCCAGCGCAATATAGAGGTTGCTCAATGTCTGCGCTTCGATACCCTGAGTGGCATCAACCAGAAGGATAGCTCCCTCGCAAGCCGCAATACTTCTCGAAACCTCATAGGAAAAGTCTACATGCCCGGGAGTATCTATAAGATTCAGTATATATTTTTCACCGTTCAATTCATAATTCATTCTGATAGGATGCGCTTTTATGGTTATACCGCGTTCCCTCTCCAGATCCATGTCATCAAGAATTTGATCTACAGTATGTTTTTCCACAGTATGGGTGAGCTCCAGGAATCTGTCTGCAAGCGTTGATTTTCCATGGTCGATGTGTGCGATTATACAAAAGTTGCGAATATTTTCTCTTATCATAAATTAGAACTCATTTTAGGAATTTATTTATATCCAAAAATTTTATGTGTAATTAATTTCATCAAGATAAAAAAAAAGTTGACGAAGTTTTTTGAGAATTGAATGAATAAGAATTACGTTAATTGAAATTGTTTTAAAGATTCATTTTGACTCGAACATGTGCAATGAATGGGATATTAGCTTCTTTGGTAGGTATCATCGAATTCGATGAATTTTGTATTAATCATAAAAAAATGGAGTAACAAATATGAAAAAAATTCTCTTGCTTTTAGTTATTGGTATTTTTGCTGCTACTTTTGCACATGCAGATGCTCTTGTCGTTGATCACGACTTGAGTGAGGGCGGATACACTGACTGCTGGCCTTATTATGAGACAGCACTCATTGCAAACGGTATTACCTATACCTATTTTCAGGTTCAAACTGATTTGCTTACACCGGATCTTACCACTATGCAAATGTACGACTGCATAATCTGGTTCAGCGGAGAATGCTGGGGTTATTACGTAGATGACTGTATGACACCCGCTTCAGAAGCTAAGGTGGCAAGTTATCTTGATGGTGGTGGTTCTCTATTCTTTTCTGGACAGGATTACCTTTGGGCTTCTTATCCAACTGCAGGTACTTTGTCTGCTGGTCAATTCCCATATGACTATCTTGGTCTTGCTTCTGTAAGCCAGGACGTATGGATTGTTGAAGTACCGGATGTTGCAAGTGTTTCAGGTATTACCGGTTCTTGTGCACAAGGTTATACTTTTACAGCATCTGATATTTTCACAACAGATAAAGACGGTTTGTTTATTGACGAGATTCTCGGCTATACAACAGATGCAATGGCGCTTTTCCAGATTGATAGTCCTTCCCCAGTAGGTAATTGTGCTGTTCAGAAAGACACCGGCGTATTCAAGTCAATCTTCACCACTCTTTCGTTTGCAGCAATTGATGATCCTACAACTGCCAATGCCCTTTTCGGCGATATGTATGACTGGTTAGTTGGTGGCGGAGCATCCGCAGATATTGGTACTGTTGTAATGAAATCAATTACCAATTCACCAAATCCTTTTGCACAAAGCACGACCTTCAGTTTCTCTTTGAAAGAAGCTGCACATGTGTCTGTTGAGGTCTATAACATCAAAGGACAGCTTGTGAAAAATCTTTCAAATAAAGATATGATTGCTGATATCCATTCTGTAACATGGAACGGAACTGATAATACTGGTAATGAAGTTCCCACAGGTGTATATTTCACCAGAATCGTTACTGATGACGTAGATAATATTCACAAAGTGATGGTAATTCGTTAAGAAATTTGTAAAAGTCTGTTAAGCCCGAGGAGTTTTCTTCGGGCTTTTTTTATGTTCGTTTGAACCGTTTTTTCAGTTCCTCAAAAGTAATTTCAATTATTGTTGGCCTACCATGCGGACAGAAAAAGGGATTATTTCACAGGGCAAGCACGAACTAACCCCATCCCGATATATCGGGACTACGAAGGGTGAACTCGTTTTCTTAACTTAACGACCTTGGTCGGTCTCGGCGCCCAGACGGAAAGGTCGTTCTACGCCTCGCGTCCGCTGATACGGACCATACCTGAGTAGTTAGACTTGATTAAATACTTTATTTTTCCAAAGCTGCCTTTAGATTTCTCTTTGTTCCTTCCGAGTTTGGCCATATTTTTAGAGACATCCGAAAATGTGAAATTGCATTTTGTAAATCATCTTTCATAAAGTATGCGCATCCAATGTCATGATGAATTTTTGCAAGTTCTATATCTTTATCAAGCATCTTTTGAAATATAGTGGAATCGTAACGCTTCTGGAGTTCTTCGGAATCTGCTTTCAAAAGTAGTCCATTTATTATTTCCCTAATTTCGGGATAATCAGAATATGTATGAAGCCCTTTTTTTAATATAATTTTATAGCATATTTTTAGAGTTAATTTATTATTTAGTGCTTTCTGAAAAGCTTTAATTGCGAGGTCCCATTCTTTCCTTTTTATATGAAGTTTTCCAATTTTGTTGTATGAATTAAATGCAAAAGGAGCCGTTTCTGCCGATTTTGTGTAACATTCTATAGCTTCATCTATTTGACCAGTATTTTCGTAAATCTCTCCAAGATTATAATAAATCACATTGATATATTCCGAGTTTTGTTTAAGAAAATTTTTAAAGATAAAAATTGCCTTATCATATAATTTCATTTGTGAGTAAGTTATAGCAAGATTTATATGTGCTCCATCCATGTTGGGTTGAATTTTCAGAGCCTGAGTATATGCAGATACAGCTGTGCTATAGTTTGCATTTTTGAAACCGTAATCTCCCATATCCTTGTAATTTTGTGCTTCAATATTTTTACCGGGAGTTGAAATACTTTGAAGCCATATTGGACGAATTAAGGAAATAACTCCAAAAGCAATAAGTAATCCCCAAATAGCAACTATGCAATATCTGATTACTTTATCTTCAGTTTGTGATGTCTTTTTTACTCTTCTCTGAAATCTACGTTTCTTATCAGGAATTGTGAATAATATACAGGACACTATAACCTTTCTTTTTTAGTTCATTAAATCTTTCGCATGCTTCCTTGTTCTTTAGAATTATGATTTGAAGAGGAAGTTTTGTTTTTGGGTTGAATACGAACTGTGCTTCCTTGTCTTCAGGGAAGCCCTTGCCTCCTTTTCCATCGCTACCGCTTCCGATAAGAAGGATATCTTTTGAAAGAGGATAGATGGTATTGTATTTATCAGGATTGATAAAATAAGTTTTTTTATCTACCAGTCTGAAAGTGCCATTTGGATATATCATAATATCAAAATATGGAATAGGAATCCCTTTGTAAACTATAAGTCCTTTAGTATTATAAATAATATTTCCGTTATAGTATTTGATAAAGAAGAAGCTCTGGAAGGCTACCAGAATTATCGCTATAGATATAAATATGTTGCGATATACTTTCTTTTGAGAGTTATGAAAGACAAGAAAGAAGATGAGAAAAACTCCTATGGACAATAAAATGGCAACAGATAAATATTTTTTATTGGAAAGTATAGAACTAATTAGTAGAAAAAGATAAGCAAAAACCACTTCTAAAAAAAGTAGTGAAAAAGGATTTTTCAAATAATCCCTAACCTTTTTCTGCCGTAGTTTCCAACCATTTCTGGTTATTTGCCCACTCTCAATGACAAAGAAAACTACAACCATTCCCATTATTGTGCCCCAGGCATCCTTGGCAACATCGCATATATCAAATATACGGCTGGAAATAAAAATTTGGATAGTTTCATCAAATGCTGAGACAGAAAGTGCTGTAATAAATGTGGACAGAATAATCCATTCTGATGGCAGTTCTTTCTCCTTTAAAAATCTATATATTATATACGCAAAAATTCCATATGCAATGTAATGCCAGTTATGTTGTAATTCATAAAATTTATGATGAAAATAATAATCTGTGGAATGCTGTCCTAAAATCACCATTAGAATGACAACAATGCAAGCGAAAATGCGGAAATGAGTTATCTTATGACGAAAAACTACAAGAATAGCAATAACAAAAATGATGGCGATTGCCAAAATATATGGTACTTCTAACTTCCAAACATTAAAAGACAAATCGGAAGCCATTCCGATTGCTTGTTGCAAATAGTTTTGTATTAGTAAAAAAGGAGTAGCAATAAGAAGCAGAGAATATAAGACAAGATTGATACCAGAAAAATAGGGTGAATGTACATTTCTTTTCATAAGTTATATCCAATTGAACAACTAATTATTTTTTAATAAATAAACAGATGAACAAATAATTTCATTTTTAATAGGATCAAATCCGCTTGAAGCGTTTCCTTAATTCATCAAATGATATTTCTATAATTGTTGGCCTACCATGCGGACAGAAAAAGGGATTCTTGCAGGCAAAAAGCCGATTAATGAGTTCAAGCATTTCCTTTTTACTCAATTTGTGATGAAGCTTGATGGATGCATGGCAGGCATAGGATTTCGCAAGTGTATCCCGAAAATCTCCTTCAGGAGAAAACTCTTCCTCTATCTGTTTGAAAATCTCAACGAGTATATCTCCCTTTTTCCATTCCTGAAGATCTTTGGGGATCTCTTCAACTATGATCGAATTACCACTGAAAACCTTTATTTTAAAACCAACCTTCACGAACATTTCCCGGTATTCTTCGATATAATCCGGAATTATCTTCTGCAAATGCTTTGGCAAATCGATCACAAGAGGGAAGAGAAGCTTCTGACCTTCCAATCCCTTTTCATTGTGCTCAAGTCTGTACTTGATCTTCTCATATTGGACCCTCTCATGAGCTGCATGCTGATCGACGATGAGCATCCCGCTTTTTATTTCAACAACGATAAAAGAATTATCTATTTGCCACGGGTTTACAATTTCCGATTCGATGATCTTATTTTTATTTTTTATTACATTATCTTCAAATAAATACGCAAGCTGCACATCTTTTCTATATTTTGTGAAAAGATCTGTGCGCGGATCTTGTTTCCCGGAAGGACCAATGTGGAGAGAAGTTTTATGCTGCGAATCTTGATCTCCGGTCGTATGAGCTTGATCAAGTCCGGATTGTACCGCATTATCCTGATGAAGCTCAGCATATTTCTGTCGTTCATAATCAAGTAAGGAGTTGGTGAGAGAAGTTTTAATAAAATTAAATATTATTCGTGAATCCTTGAAGCGAACTTCAGTTTTGGTGGGGGATACATTCACATCAAGCAGATTTCCGGGAAGCTCAAGCAAAAGTATATACAGAGGGAGCTGATTTTTAAGCAGAGTCTTCTTGGTGAAGGGTTCGTAGGCTTTTTTTATCGCGCTATAAATAATTTTATCACTGATATATCTTTCATTAATATATAAATAATGAATCTTCTGCCATTCCGCATCCTCATGATATGAACCGATGAACCCCTGTAATTTGAGTCCCTCTTGAGAAGTCTGCACAGGAATCACATTATTTTTGAAGAAGTTATCCCCAAAGATTTCTACGATGCGTTTTTCTAGGAATTCCACTTTGGGGTAATTCAAAATTTCTCGATTATTATGAACAAGTTTGAAGCTGATATCATGATGAGTGCAGGCAAGGTGTTGAATAGTACGTGTGATATGCTGCATCTCAGTTTGGGTGGTTTTCAGAAATTTTTGACGCGCAGGCACATTCATAAAAAGATTCTTCACTCTAATTGTTGTACCGGATGTACTACCTGTTTGTGATACATCCTGAATATCTCCGCCTTTGATGCGAATGAAAGTTGCAGGTTCGTTCTTCTCATTTTGCGGCAACGAGATAATTTCCATATTAGAAACCGATGCAATACTTGGAAGCGCTTCCCCACGGAAACCAAGTGTAGAGATGTTTTGAATGTCATCCAAAGAATAGATTTTGCTTGTTGCATGACGTTCCAATGAGAGCAGTGCATCATCTCTGGACATACCGCTTCCATTATCGATTACTTCAATGAGTTTCTTGCCGCCGTCTTCAATGTTAATAACGATTTTCGTTGGATTTGAATCAATGGCGTTTTCAACCAATTCCTTCACCACAGAAGCGGGTCTTTCAATGATCTCACCGGCAGCAATGTGGTTTATTACTTTTTCATCTAATATTTTAATTCGACTCATAGGATCTCATTCAATTTTTATATGCAAAGAGATAATTATATTTTCTCGGTCAAGAATTTTCAGTTGACAAGATTTTTTTATTTAAAAAATTTTACACATATTAATCGAATCGTCATTATGGTCATAAATAAAAAATCACTATAGGATTGATGAAATATACTATGATTTTTAATTTAAAAAAGAATTGTTCTATATTTAGTTAACGGTCAATTTATATAAATTGATTTATGTTTAAAATTCTGAGCAAGTCGAATAAATTGCAAAATTATAAATTATCTATAAATTACGTTTAAATGGCGAGTTGCCTATCACAAAAACTGATTGAGAGTTTAGAATTTTATATAGTTCTTGACAAATGTTATTTTATTGGATTTATTGTCCAAAAATTCAATATGAACAATGATATATTGTTGAAGTGAAATATATGGCTTGTCAAAGAAATTTATTTTAATTGAACTAAAAATATAAAATTATATATAGGAGAAAAAGTGAAATTAAAATTTATCGGATTTATTTTAATTGGAATGATATGCATATCATCTCCGTTATTAGCTCAATGGCAACCACCAGTCAATGCAGGAGGTGGTGTTAATAGTAGTGTGGCTGATAATTCACCATGGCTTAATGCTACGGGAGATACTCTTTATATAGGTTCTTTCAGAAGTGGCGGATTGGGTTCTATGGATATATGGAAATCTAATATTCGGAGTAATATCTGGCAACCTGTTATAAATGTAGGAAGTCCTGTTAATACAAGTTCTCTAGAAATATCACCTTGTTTATCACCTGATGGAAATTCTATTTACTTTTCTTCAATTCGATCTGGTGGAATGGGCGGTTTTGACATATGGGTAAGCCATAAGATAGATGGTGATTGGGGAACGCCGGTTCCAGTAGCAGAAGTAAATAGTGTCAATAATGATTTCCATCCATTCATTACCAGCGATGGACAGAAATTGTATTTGTCTTCAGAAAGACCGACTGGTATAGGGGGAGAAGATATTTATGTTTCAACATTAGTTGGCTCTACTTGGTCTTCACCTCAATTAATCCCCGGTAATGCGAATACAATTGATGATGAAGCACATCCATCTATAACAGCGGATGGGCAAAAAATGTATTTCTCATCCACTAGAAGTGGCGGAATAGGCGCATCAGATATATATGTTTCTAACTGGAGCGGAGGTGAATGGTCTACAGCAACGAACTTAGGACCTGTTGTTAATTGTGGAGATACAGACCAATGGCCAGCTATATCAGGAAGCGGAACCCAATTAGTCTTTGTATCCCAAAGAGCTGGTGGTTTCGGTAATTTTGATATTTGGGAAACGAATTATTTGAGTACTAATTCACTCTACGGCACTGTGGATCTTAGCGATAATCCACCGGATCTTTCAGGAACAATAGTTGCCGTCGGAAATGTTATTGATATAACAGATGTATTAGGTCAATATGAATTAAACGAGGTTCCTCAAGACACATTAACTTTTGTTGCCTTTAGGGCGGGATATGAACCTTTTGATACATTATTGGTAAACCCGAATGGAGAGCTTAATATCACGCTTTATCCCGGTTCGAATCCCACATCGTTTTTTGACAATTTTGAAGACGGTATGTGTAATTGGTACGGTAGTTGGTCATTAACAGATGAGACATCATACTCAGAAAGTCATAGCTTAACGGACTCTCCATATTCCGATTATCCTCCCAACCAAAATACGATCCAAACACTTGGTCAAGGTATTGATCTATCACAATTTCAATCTGCTGAAATTACATGCTGGACAAAATATGAACTCGAAGAAAGTTTTGATTATGTATATTTAGAGGCATCGGTAGATTCCGGTATCACATGGTCACAAATAGATGAGTTTAACGGAATACAGACTGCATGGACATTAGAAAATATCGATATTGGTTTTTTTGCCGGGAATGAAGATGTTTTATTTAGATTTAGACTCTATTCCGATGGTGCTATAGAATATGATGGAATTTATGTAGATGACTTTATGGTTCAAGGATCTTATGTTGATACGACACCACCCTTAATATTACATATTCCATATCCCGATACATTAAGCTGGCTTGAAGATGAAAATATAGTTATTTCAGCCGAAATCACTGACATATCGGGAGTACAAGAAGCAATTCTCTATTATTCTCTTGATAACGATCCATTGTTTATCGAAGTGTTGCCATTCGACATTGTTGGAGATATGTACTATTTCACGATACCATTTCAAGAAGCTGGCACATGGGTTGATTATTATATTAGCGCAACAGACAATGCAACTCCACCAAATAGTGGGGATAGTGAAACATTTGGTCATATATTTGGAATAATTCTTTATTATGATGATGATAATTTTGAATACATATATTCATTTTCTAGTACTGATAAAATTGCTGTACATTTTTCACCCGATGTCCAAAATTATCTTGCTAGTCTGTTTTTCAATTTCTATACTGATCCCTCCAATCCGTTAGATACAGTTGATGTTTATATTTGGAAAAATTTAAATGGAATGCCTACTACTGTAGAATTAGGACCAATACCGGTTTACCCAAGTAATACATCTAGTACTCCACATGCTTGGACATTAGTTGATTTGAGATCTTATCATTTTCAACTTAATGAAGATTTTCAAGCAGGTTGTGAATTCAGAAGCTCATATCCTGTTATCCTTGGCGACAGTCCCGGAATTACTGATCGTTCTCGTGTATGGTACGGAGCTACTTGGGAAGCTGCGGCGTGTGATTATTATATTAGAGCAGTCATAGGTCAATATGCAGTTTCAACTGATATTGGGAATGATCAAGCCTCTTTGTATAACCTTAGATTTTCCCCAAATCCCTTTAGAAATTCATGCCAAATATCATTTTCTCTATTTCAACCTGAAAAAGTTAAAATCTCCTTATATAATATTCGGGGACAGAAAGTGGCAACCATCATTGATGGCACGAAAGAAACCGGCATTCATACAGTACAATGGGATTCAACAAATCTGTCTAGTGGTGTGTATTTTCTGAAATTTAAAGCAGAGAATGAGTCACAAGAATACGACTCTATTAAAAAGATTTTGTTGTTGAAATAATAAAATTAACTTAAATATTAATGAAAACAAAAATGTTAATGTCGAAAATAGGTTACCAGCCTTTTTTTAGGATACAATTTTATATGGCTGGAGTTTTAATCCCGAAGCATACTCGGGATATCCATTATGTTACTTTCGTAAGTAGGGAACCTGGGATATAGTCTTATGGCAATCTCTCAGAATACTTGTTTTATTATATTTACTTATCAATTAATTAAAAAATTAATCCTTTTATTAGGAGGAAAACAATGAAAAAGGTTATTTTAATCTTTGTGATTATGTTATTAACTTTCTCAATCGCTAATGCAGAATGGGTCGTTGAAGAAGGTTTTGAAGGTACCTTTCCACCTACCGGATGGACTTTAGAATCTGCTTCAGCTAAAAATTGGGTACAAGATAATTGTGTCCTTCATGGACCTGGTTCTGCGTATGCAGGAACTTATGCGGCAATGTATAACAACTATAGCTACTCATCAGGTAGCTCAGGTTCAATGACTACAACTACCTTTGATGTTAGTACTCTTACATCTCCCCAATTAGATTTCTACTGGTGGAATGATGATTATGCCAGTAATCCTGCTAAACTAGTTCTTTATACTTCAAATGACGGTGCTACATTCACTCCTATTGATACTCTTGATGTATGTCAAAGTGGTGGTTGGGTTAATTATAATGTTGCCTTAGATGCTGCTGTTACACATATTAAGTTAACTGGTATTAGTGACTACGGTATACAAAATACCTTTATAGATAACTTCAAAGTTGGACAACCAGCTCCGTATGACGTTGCTGTTAATCAGCTTACACCGAATGCTGCAATTATTGAAGGTGAATCCTTTAATTATTTTATTGAAATTGTAAATGCTGGTTTGAATAATGATACTTATGATCTCACTGCAACGGGTGGAACATGGACTTATGAAATCCGTGATAATAATGATGTAGGTGTTATATCAAGTATTGCTATTAATGCAGGTGAAGCAGATACCGTTATTCTCAAAGTTACTGCTCCTGCTTCAAAAGATATTACTGATGTTGAAACATTTACTGCTACTTCACAAGCAGATCCAACAGTCTTTGACAGTATTGATGTAACGACAACCGCATATGCACCATTAGCGAATTTATTTGAAGATTTTGAAGGATGTGTTTCTCCTGACCTACCCGAAAAATGGTCAAAGATTGTAGAATCTACAAGTAATTCTGCACATGTGAAATCTTACAGCTCTGCTACTTATGCACATTCCGGAACTCAGATGGCTAAGATGTATAATTATAACGATACTGCTGCAGAACTTCTACTTATTACTCCCGCACTTGATTCCGGTACTCTTGGTGGTAAATTGAAATTCTGGGCACGCAGCGGTAGTACACAAAATTTAATTATTGGTACTATTACCGATCCTACCGATCCAACAACCTTTGTGCCAATTGAAACTTTCGAGGTTACCACTACGTATCAGCAGTTTGGGTATGACGTAAACCTTGCAAAAGGAACGGGTTACGTAGCATGGAAACATGCGCTGGATGGCACCTTTGACTCAGATTATATCGACGATGTTGAATGGTTTCAAACACTACCTTATAATGTTGCGTTAAATCAACTTACACCCGATGGCGTGATCATAGAAGGTAATTCATACAATTACTTTATGCAGATAAGCAATAATGGAATTAATGACGATACCTATGACCTTACCGTAACTGGTGGAGCATGGGCATATGAGATCAAAGATAAGGATGATCTTGGTGTTATTTCATTCATTGACATTACTGCTGGCGCAAGTGATACAGTAATCGTGAAAGTTACTGCCCCCTCAACAAAAGACATTTCTGATATGGTGACCTTTACTGCGACATCTCAGGGCGATCCCTTGATATTCGCTTGTGATGATATCACGACAAGCGCTTATATACCCTATCTTACACTCTTTGAGAACTTTGATGCATGTGTCGCACCTGCGCTTCCACCTAAATGGACAGCAATAGTGCAGACCACAAGCACCTATCCGTATGTGTACACGTATTCAAGTGCAACCTATGCCTATTCCGGCTTGATCAGTGTAAAGATGTACAATTCAAGCGATTCTGTTGCAGAACTACTCCTTGTTACTCCTGCTCTGCAAACAGGTGTATGGGGTAATATCATTACTGCAATGGTTCGCTCGAGCTCAGGTAATCAGGACATCTTGGTTGGAACGATGACAGATCCTAATGATCCTTCAACGTTCTCACTTGTCCAGAGTTTCCCTGTAACAGGCACGTACACAGAGATCGCATGCCAGATCGATTTTGCAAAATCGAGTGGTTATGTTGCTTTCAAGCATGCCAATAATGGAACCTATGATTACTACTATATCGATGATGTAGCTTGGGTTGAGATCATTCCAGAACCTTATATGGTCATTGACGAAACCGAACATGACTTTGGGATGGTTGATCAGGGTACGGTCGATACATGGGATGTAACGATTTATAATGATGGATATGGAACACTTTACTTCAATGGAGCAACAGTGAATCCGCCATTCTCAGTTACCTACCCCGACTCAATTGAACCTCTTTGCAATGATATTGCTACAGTTACACTTGATGCCACAACAATCGGTATGTATCTTGATGTTCTTGAATTCCATACCAACGCAATTCAGGACTCCACAATTGACCTGAGCGTTATCGTGAAAGGTGCTGATTATGTGATGGAAGGATTTGAAGCCCTGGAATTCCCACCATTTGGTTGGAGCAATCCAGACAATTATTGGAGGAGATTTACTAATAATGCTTACGAAGGTGATGGATATGCAAGAGTAAGTTGGTATCATGAAGATGATGCAATCCTTTACTCTCCTCACTTGATCATAGAAACAGGAGATATTATAAGCTTCTATTGGATTAATGCTAATCTCTATGATGGCAAGGATGGTAAAGTTAATGATGCTGACATTACTTATTTTGAAATATCCAATGACGGCACAAACTGGGAAGTATTGGCTACTTTGAATCCTGATGAAGTGATGACTGAATATGAATTTGTTTGTGTTGCTGTACCAGATGATTATATTGGTATTAATGCTGAAGTAAGATGGAGACATGTAACTGAGAATACTGGTGAATCCCGTGGTGTAGGGCTTGATAATGTGATGTTACCACCACCTTATCTTGCTGTAAACTTCGCACTTGATCCTTATTCTCAATCTGATTATAATTCTATAGGAGAAACTGTTGCATATGATATTGATGTTTATAATACAGGTATTCAAGCAGACCGCTATTACATTTCTCTTGTAGGTTCAAAAATCCGTGGTAAAGATGTAGAAGACTTTGAAAGTGATGACGGCGGATATGTTGGAACTGGTCTATGGCAATGGGGCAGCCCAACATCCGGTCCTGGAAATGCACATTCCGGTGTAAATGTTTGGGCTACTAATCTATCTGGCGATTATGAAGCTAGTTCAAATTATACCTTAGACAGCCCAGAAATTACAATTGGAAGTGATGATCCCACACTGTCATTCTGGCATTGGTATGATACTGAAGCGTCATTTGACGGTGGGAATGTAAAAATTTCTACTGATGGTGGTGCTACATGGATTGTTATCGAACCCGTTGGAGGATATCCTGGTACATCAAACTCATCTAATCCTTTGTACCCCGAACCTATATTCTGTGGACACGACCAAGGACTCTGGGAGCAGGTTACATTTGACCTTTCTACTTATGCTGGACAAACAGCTAGCTTCAGATGGCACTTAGGTTCTGATGGCTCTGTCCAGTATCCAGGCTGGTACATAGATGATGTAGATATAACAAGCGGTGGTAGTCCTCCTCCTCCTCCATCTGGTTGGCCTGTAACATTCTCCGACCCATACCTTGATATTAATCCCGGAGAAATGGGCACATTCACTGCTTCTGTAGAAATTCCAGATGATGGTAGTGTTATTGAAGATGATGTAAATACTTCTACTATCTATGTGGAATCCAGAGAAGATCCTTTAATAAACCATGAAGCAGATGTAGTTACAACTGCTCATCCGAAAGATCCGTATGAGCCGAATGATCTTATGGTAGATGCAACTCCTGCACACTTTGATTTTGTGTCAGAAGGTGCACAGATATACTACAACGCGGATTACAGAGACAAAGACCTTGATATCTATACAATTGATTGCTTAGAAGGCGATATTGTATGGTGTGCCTTTGAACTCCCTGTTGATGAAACTCAATTCGATGGAGCTATCAAGCTCGTTGATGCAGATTCCACGGAACTTGCCTGGGTAGACTCCTGGGTCGGCGGCGGTAGTGAATATCTGCAGTACAGAATTCTTGAAGATGGTGACTATTACTGGATACTTGGAAAATGGAACAATGTCCTTGAAGGAAAAGCTTCTAAGAAGGATGTAATCAGAGATGTAAATACGACATATTATGTAGTAACCTTTGATCTTATTCCTTCCCCCGAAGTTGATGTTGAACCGCCGGAACTTACTCTCGGTATGATAGCGGGTACAGGCGGCACAGTATCAGATGAACTTTATATCTCGAATATTGCTCCTGATGCTTTGGCAGAAAACCTCAACTGGGACATTCAAATCCAGATTCCTGGTGTTGAAACCCTTTACGAATCAGACTTTGGCGATGGTGCGGACTGGACAGTAACAGGTGGAACAAACTGGGGTATTAATAATTCCAGTTATGCCGGCGGAACTCCTCCGGAAGCGCGCTTCAACTGGAGTCCTAGCACTACAGCTCTTCAAAGAATAATAAGTCCTGTAATAAATACAGCAGGATATACAAGTGCTAATTTAACATTTAAACATTACGTAAATGATTATGCAGGTGGTTATACGATAGGTGTAGCCACAACGAGTGACGGCGGAACCACATGGAATACCGTATGGTCAACAATACCTACCGGTAGTATTGGTCCTGAGACTTTTGCAGTTACAGTTGATAATGCTGACATGGGTTCTGACCAGTTCCAGCTTTGCTGGTTCTTTGATGGCATTTCCTTCGATATCAATTACTGGTATGTTGACGATGTATATCTTGGTGTCGGTTCTTCATGGATAGATGTATCACCTGTTGCAGGTTCAATCGGTCAGGGTAATACCCAGACAGTGACCGTTACCTGTGATGGCGACGCACGTCTTGATCCAGGTGTTTATAACGCTGATCTTATCGTTCACAATGATGCATTGCTTTACGGCGTGTCAGACATAACAGTTCCTGTCACCTTCTACATCAGTGATGAAGCTGGTGGACTTCAAGGTACAGTGACCTTCAATGGCGAGCCGCTTGATAGTGTTATGGTCAAAGTTGGTAACTTCGTCACCTATACTGATGAATATGGTTACTATGAATTTGATGCAATAGCTTCCGGATTCTTTAATATCCTCTTCTACAAAGAAGGATTTGCTCCTTACTGGGCTTATGATGTATATCTTAATCCGGGCTGGACAGTACTTCTTGACGCAGAATTGATCTTCGACGGTCCTGTACCGGAAAATCTTTCAGCTACTGGTATTCAGGAAGCTGTAGATATTGATTGGGATAAGCCGCAAACCGGTGGTGGTGGCGGTGGAACCCAGGTCGATTACGTCCTCGATGACGGCACCTATGAAAATGGGTGGGCGATCAATCCTGCATACGAAGCATGGCTTGGTAATCAATTCCCGACTACTGATGGTGGCGAAATCGTCAGCTTCGAGCTTTACGGTGATGCAAATGCTGCAGCCGGTGGCGAGTCTGTGACAATCGATGTATATGACTCGGATCGCAACCTGGTTGGAACGACAGATCCATTTGTCATTCCAGCAGATGACTGGGTAACCGTACCTGCACCGAATATTCCATTTACCGGCGATTTCTATGCAATGGTTCACTGGGATATGCTTACTGGTAATACCAACTATATCGGATTTGACGAGAACGGTCCTAATGCAAACGCAGGTTATGACTGGTATCTTAGTGCTGGAACGTGGACACTTATTCACGTTGCTGCAGCATCCACACCTGGTGTATTCGGTATCCGAGCCACTGCAATGGTACGTGGAAAGAATATTGAACTTGCGTATGACACATATCAGCTTGGTAAAGAACCTGAAGTAAACTTCAGACAAGTTGACAATTCTGCATTTGATAAAGGACAAAGAGTTCTTAATAAAGTATTTGCCCAAAGTGGACATACAGTTGATAGCGGCAACTATGAAGTTTCTCACTACACCTTCAATGGTGATACTGAGCTTGGCTTCAGAATGCCGAGGGATATCACACTTCTTGGTTACAAAGTCTATGAACTTACCAAGGGATTGGTTGCCGATGTAGTAGGTCCTAACAACACATTCTTTACTGACGACATTGTCGCTGTTGGAACAGAATACACCTACTGGGTAACCGCAGTGTATGATGCCGGAGAATCCGGAGAGTCAAATACTGACACCGCGATTCCTCTTCCTCCAGGTGGCGGAATTTATCATGAGCCCTTTGATCTTAACTGGACTACAACCGGTTGGACAACAGCGGGTTCTCCTAACAACTGGACATGGGCTGCAGGTTATGCTTACCTGTACTGGAGTCCTTCAGTTGTTAACTATGATATGTCATTGATCTCACCTGATATATTACTTCCGGACAATCCTTTAGATATTTATGCTCTTACAGTAAGCATGTATGTTGATAACTATTCTACAGGTGATGGTGAAGTTTGGGAGATCTGGGTCATTCATGATGGTGGTGAAACTCTTCTCTGGTCATATGATGATCCCACAGCAAACTGGGGTGTTACAGGTGGAACCGATTGGATCTATAACGATTTGGATGTATACGCCGGACAAGAAATTCAACTCAAGTTCCGCTCACATGGTGCAACCACCTTTAACTTCAACAACTGGTATGTCTATGATGTGTTGATAGATGGTGCGATGCCACCTCCCGATTACGGTGCACTTGAAGGTATCGTAACCGATGGTGATGGTATTCCTTTGGAAGGTGTTGCAGTAACTGCAAATCCTTCAGACTACAACCCTGTCTACACAGATGATCTTGGTTTCTATCTCATCGATCCTATGGCAACTGGCTTCTATGATGTTCAGTATTATAAAGATGGCTACACAGAAATATGGTACTATGATGTTGAGATCGACAGTGGTGTCACTACTGTTCTTGATGTAGCGCTTGGCAATCCTACAATGGATATCACACCTACTTCGATCCCAGATGCAACAGTACCTGTAGGCGGTACATCTATACGAACTATTACTGTTACCAACAATGGTAATGCCCCGCTTGACTGGGGTGCAAGTTTAGAAAATCTTACTGATACTCAGTATACTATAAACTACGATCTACAAACTAATCCTCCTACTCCCGAGAACAGTGAAATGGCACCACTTGGTTCTGGAACCTACGAAGGTGATATCTCTGAAGACACATGGGATATTCTATTTAATTTCAATGCTACCGCAGCTTCAATGGTTGGAATAGAAACAGATGGTGTTAATATCTACACAACAACTTGGAATGCAGGCAACTTCTCTCGTTATGATATGACTGGTACTCCATTGGGTGATTTTACTATTGGAGGAGTATCTGCCATACGAGATATGGCATATGATGGAACTTACTTCTATGGAAGTCCTGCTACTATGTCCATTTATAAAATGGATCTTGCAAATGAGCAGCTTATTGGAACGATTCCAGTCTCCTGTTCCGGTGTTACCGGTGTTCGTCATATTGCCTATGATCCCGAACTTGATGGTGGTAATGGTGGTTTCTGGGTTGGAAATTGGGATGAACTTGGTGCAATTACAATGACCGGTTCGCAAATTTATAGCGCAAGTAGTGTTACATCAGTTTATGGTTCAGCTTATGATCAATATACAGATGGTGGACCATATCTATGGCTGTTTGCACAACCAGCGTCAAACGCAATTATGCAACAGTTTGACATAGCAACACAATCTCTTACCGGCGTAACTCATGATTGTTCTGATGCTCCTGGATTTAATGCAGGAATATCCGGCGGTGCTGCAACTTACTGTGCAGATGGCAAATTAATCCTTCTTGCTGATATTCAACAGGATCCGAACCTGATAGTTGCTTATGAATTAGCTCCATTCGCAACATGGATCACTATCGATCCTACTTCTGGCACAGTTCTTCCTTATGGAGGATTCGAAGAAGTAACAGTCACATTTGACGCTTGTGATGATCCTGCAGGTACAATTCATACCTGTGATATTGTCTTTGAATCAGCTCAAGGCGTACCTTCTGTGACAGTTCCTGTTACATTAATGGTTGGTAATCCTGAATATGGTGATCTTACCGGTACTGTTACTGCAGCAACTGGTGGAGTACTGATCGAAGGTGCTGAGATCACCGCGAACGCCTATGTAACCTACACAAATGCTTTAGGTGTATACACAATTGAAGATATGTTGGTGGGTTACTACACGGTCGAATGTACTGCTGATGGTTATAACTATCAAGTAGCAGTCGATGTGCCGATCTTACTTAATCAGACAACTACACAAGACTTCGCACTGACAGCTCCTATTATGACTGTAAATCCTCTGGTGATCAATACATCAGTTGATCCAGCCACACCGATACAGGTTGATATTACGATCGATAACGATGGTGATGGTCCTCTGGAATGGGATGCAATGATAATTATACCTAGTCAGAACCCTATTTCATTACCTCCAGCATCTCCGGATTATCCTCGCGGAACAGATCCTATTTCCTTACTAAAAGACACTGATCCTACAGGTACTCCTTCCGCGTCTAATCCGATTCAGTTCCGTGGTTCTACAGCTTGGGGTGTTGATGCTACTGCCAATGAGCTTGTATCGTTCGATGTTGATGTTCCTGCTTCATTTACGACTCTTGGTTCAATCACAGCTGGATCATTCTTTGCAGGAGATTTTCTTGAAGGAGTAAATGATTTTATTACAACTGTGTGTTATGAAACCAACTTATTTGGCACATTAGATGTTTCTAATGGGTCGTTTAGTCAGACTGGAACATTGCCACCAACTGGTGCTCAGATTTGGTCAGATTTCTCACGTGATCCTACAGATGGAACACTTTATGGTATCCAAACAGATGTTTATCAATCCAATCTTTATGTAATTGATCCTGATAATGTAACAGCTACACTTATTGGTCCTATCGGCTTTGATGGAATTATTGCAACAGCAATAGATGGTGCCGGTAATATGTGGGGTGTTGATATTGCTCTTGATGTGCTTGTTTCTATTGACAAGACAACTGGTGCCGGAACACAAGTTGGTCTTCTTGGATATGATGCAAACTATGCTCAAGGTGCAACTTGGGATCCTGCAAGTGGAAATGTATTACTCGCCGCTTATGGTACTTCGGGTGAGTTACGTATTGCGGATACTTCAACTGGAAATACGACGGTTGTTGGTCCATTAGGTCCACTTGGTCACGAGGTAACTGTCCTGGCTATTCCTGGTGATGTAACACAGCCATGGATCACAATTGATCCTACATTCGAGGTAGTACCCGCTGGTGGAACCTCAACACTGTGTGTGTTCCTTAACACAGTTGACTACTCCATTGGTGAGATACTCTATGCTAACATCGAGATCATATCTGATCCCGATGTCGGTACTGTGATCATACCGGTTACCGTTCTTGTCTCTGATACAGTCTCAAATGGTGAAATACCTGTTACAGAAACCAGTCTGTATGCTAACTTCCCGAACCCAATGCTTCACTCCACAACCTTCAACTTCAGTCTGAGAGAGAGGTCTCATGTAAAACTGTCTGTTTACAACGTAAAAGGACAGTTGGTTGACATCATACTTGATGAAGATCTCGATCCTTGTGCTGAACATCCTGTTGTTTGGAATGGTACTGCGAACGGTAAGAAGCTTGCAAACGGTATCTACTTCTACAGACTTGAAACTGATAACAAGACCTTCCTCAAAAAGATGATCTTGATGAAGTAACTCGCGTTGAAACTCATATAAATCAAGGGAAGAAGGTTCGCCTTCTTCCCTTTCTTTTTATTTATTTTTATATGTATATTATTATTAATAAAGATTCCATATAAATAGTAAGGTTTAAAAAACTTGACTCAACCTACTTTTGTTCCATGAAAGTAACAATTCATTAAATAATCAACGTCTTATAAATGTGACGATTTGAAAGGAGAAAAGATGAATAAGGTAATAACAATTTTTGCTCTTCTGGTACTTGTGACCGGTATAGCGTTTGCAGAAGCTATTGAGGTTAAAGTACAGAATATTAATGAGCAACCCGTTCTTTCCGGAACTGAATCACCAATGGTAGCACCTCCGGCAAAAAGCAGAGACTTGACTGAAGTATACTTTGAAGATTTTGAAACAGGAGCCCCTGATTGGACTGCATGGGATGCAACAGCAACTCCTCCTATGTGGCATATTGATACCTATAACGCATATGGCGGCACCGGTATGTCCTGGTGGATGGGCGATCCCACTGTAAGTACAAATGGTGGTTATCTCGATCACTGGTATCAGGTTCTTGACACACCTCCAATTCTGCTATCGCACGATGCAAAGAGCGTTCTGACTTTCGAGCAGTTCCGTGCAATTGAAGAACCAGGAGGAGAGGATCCTCCGTTTGAGGGTTGGGATGGATTCAATATAAGAATTCGTCTCGCTACTGATGAATATGCAGATGCTGTAGTTCTCACCGATTGTACTCCTGCGTATAACTGCAGTAGCATGTATAGTTTTGGATATGAACATGGTGAATGTCCTTCAGGTATTCCCGGTATCCCAGGATGGGGTGGTTCAACCTCAGGATGGGAAGCAACCTCGATCAATATTCCGAGTACCTGGAGTGGTCAAACTGTGATCATTAGTTTTGCATTTGCCTCAGATCCGGCTCAGTGTACATCAGACGATCCAAACCTGATTGGTGTTTTTGTAGATAATATTTCACTTGAAACTTTCCATAACTCCGGTGACGATGCCACTGGTTTTACTGCTTTCTCAAACGTACCAGAAGGTGGACAACTCTGGCATATATATGATGATGCTGCTGCACCTTCACCCACTCATGCTGCCGGTTGTTTTGATCCCGGAACAGGAGTATATAATCCAAATATGAATGACTATTTCATTACTCCCGAATTTGATCTTCCTTCTGGTGTAGATATTACCTGGGATGTCTTTCTAACAAGTGAACTCGATGATGGAACTCATCCCGATTGTGATTATCTTTACGTTGAGGTACGTCACAATGACGGAACTGGATGGAGTGGTTGGTGGTCGGTAAGCAATCCCACAGGTGATCCAAGTGGAGACAACTATGTATTTACTGTTAATTTTGATGATTGGACAGCTTTTTCAACGATCAACTGGACTGGTGGTGGTGTAGGTGCATACAGTGATCATTCAATTTTGGGTGGATGTACTGTTCAATACAGGGTAGGTCTCCACTCCAATGCAGATCCTGTAACTACTTTTGGTTTCAATGTTGATAACTTCCAGGTTATGGCTTCTCTTGATGTCATGCCTCCTACCAATCTCATTGCAGACTACAACGAACAAACTGCCTTTGTTGATCTTGATTGGGATGCCCCTGAAGGCCTGGGTGGAGATATGCAATGGGATGACGGATCCTTTGAAAACGCTATACATTTTACAGAAGGTACAGGTTATTTGGGCGCTTCATTCCCTGTTGGGGGACAGTGCGAGATTCAGGAATTTACCGTATTTAGTGAAACCTTAGCCGGTCCGACTACTCTTGGCGTGTATGAAAAAGAGGGTGCTTCCTATTCGTCTACTCCGACCTATACAATGCCTATAACTACAACTGCCGGTGCTGCTGCTACATACGACGTAACAGCACAACATTGGGTTGTGCAGAATAGCTTTATTCTTGGCTTTGAATGCTCCGCAACAATTGATTGTGCGCTAGATGAAACCACCGTCCCAAGTGAGCATAGTTATATTTTAAGTGGGGGTTGGTCAACATGGCAAGCTACGGCAGCAGGTGCATCACCACCTTTGCCAGATGGCGAGTTTGGCGTTCGCTGTACCACAACATGGGCAACAGTACCACCTCCAAACTGCTACAGTGTTTATCGCAGCTTAGAAAGTGGAAACTATGGTGATACTCCTATTGGAAATAGCCCGGATACACTCTTTACAGATGAAACAGTTGAAGCTGGGAACACATATTATTACGTAGTCACAGCAGTCTATGATGCAGGTGAAAGCCAGTACTCAAACGAAGCATCCACTTTTGTTGAGATCGCATCTGCTGTAGAATATGCGTATGATGACGGTACTGGGGAAATGGGTTACAGTGCCGGTGCTCCAGCAAACTGTCTTGCAGTGAGAATCACTCCCGATCAGTATCCTGTTAAGCTTATCAGAATTAAGTATTATCTCACCCAAGTAAATCAACAGATGATCGTATATGCATGGGATGACGACGGTGCAGACGGAAAACCAGGAACTCAGCTTATCGATCCGATTTATATGATCCCTACAGCTAACCTTGTTGCCAATGACTGGAATGTTATCTCTTTACCGGATGATTCCAGATACAATATTATCATTGAGAATGGAGATTTCTATGTTGGCTGGTTCGAAGCTTCGAACAGCAGCTTGATCGGTGTCGACACCGATGGACCTGTCTATAACAGAAGCTGGCAATATACCGGTGGTACTTGGTGGGATTACAACGCGGGTATCCTTCAAAATATGATGATTCGTGCAGTTGTCGATACTAATGTTATTGTTGGTGTTGATGACGATCCTGTTGCTGGAACCTATCTGCTTCAGAACTATCCAAATCCTGTAAAGGGTTCAACCCAGATACAGTATGGAATTCAGAATCATAATGGACCTGTCGAGATCAATATTTATAATATACTCGGTCAAAAAGTTGATTCCATTCAGGGTGAAGAAGGTGTCGCAACATGGAATCCTGGCGAGCTTCCAAGCGGAATTTATTTCTATAAGCTTGAAACAGCCAATTTCACTCAGACACGTAAGTTGTTACTTATTAAATAATAACCCTGTAACAGATATAATAAAGTCCCAATTGTTCATTCGGTTGGGACTTTTTTTATCAAGACTTGATTTAAGAATCCGTTAGCGGAGACTTGAATTAAGGATTGGTGGATATGTCTCGTTTTTCGTTACAAGAACCCCGATAAGACTCAGTTACAAGCACACTTTCATTTCGTCGTAGTAAGTGAAATAATACACAAAAAAAATATTCTTAATTCTTTCCTTTGCGTTTCTGGATTTCTTCACCTTTGCGCCTTTGCGTGAATCTTTTATTAGTCGTTCTTAACTCAACCGCCTTCGGGTTCAGGTTCAACGAATATTCGATGAAGGTTTGCAATCAGTTTTGAGGGAGTGATCGATGCCTCTTCATACTCTTCCAGCAGAATATCAGCAACCTCACCATGTATGAATGCACCCACGCGAGCAGCATCGTAGGGAGAAAATCTCTGCCCGAGCAAAGATACAATAATACCGGTTAGTACATCACCGCTTCCCCCGGTTGACATGCCCGGATTACCGGTAACATTGAAAGTTATATTTCCTTCAGGGTCAGCAATTATTGAAGTGCTTCCCTTAAGAAGAAGAGTGAGTTTGTGATCATGTGTGAACTCTTTCACATGTGCCAGCATATCGTTCTTTATCTCTTCAATAGTATGACCGCACAAACGGGAAAATTCCATTATATGCGGGGTGAAAATATAGGGCTTTCCAGCAAGCTGCTTTAAGGCGAGTTTATCCTTCTCAAAGGCATTGATCGCATCAGCATCGATTATTGCAGGTATATTGTTCCGTGCAAGGAATTCGCGGACAAATTCAGCAGTCTCTTCATTTCTGGAAATGCCCGGTCCGATTGCTACCGCATCACAGAATTCGACAAAATCCAGAACCTCATCAAGCGCATCGAGAGAAAATGTTTGCTGCTTTGTCTCTGTTACTCCTCTTGTCATCACTTCGAGCAGACTGACTTCAAATACAGTTCCCAAGCTTTTTGGATGAAGGAGAGTTATCAAGCCGGAACCCATTTCAAGTGCAGCTTCGGATGCCATAACACCTGCTCCGGTCAAACCCGGTGAACCGGCAAGAATTGCAATTTTACCATAGTCACCTTTGTGAGTATTATTTCTTCTAAGAGGAAAATAGTGGAGCACATCGGGTAAAATTTCTGCAATAGGAAGATTTTCTTCATAGGCAAGCGCAGGGATGCCGATATTAACGATATACATTTCTCCACAAAGGTCACGTCCGGGATACAGCAAGTGGCCATATTTCATATTAGCCATTGTGATAGTTACATCCGCCTGGATCGACACATTTGCAACAGTACCCTTCTCAGCATCGAGACCTGAGGGTATATCAATTGACACTATGATCTCATCAAGCTCGTTAATTATTTCTATAAGATTTTTTCTGTAGCCCTTAACTTCACCCTTGAGTCCTACACCGAAAAGTGCATCAATGATCACATCAAAATCATAGAACTGATCAATGATCTTATCAAGATCTTCCTTGCTGGATATATATTGAAGCTCGCAATGCATTTTCTGCAGGATCGAATGGTTTCTTTCTGCGAGAAGAGAAAATTTATCTTTATCACCTACAATATAGCAGCTTACATCGAAGCCGTGATTATATAGCCATCGAGCGATGACCATGCCGTCTCCTCCGTTGTTGCCTGTGCCGCAGATAACTGCTACAGAGTCCATGTCTTCCATCACTTCCATCTCTATGATCTCGGCGCTTTTCTTTCCTGCGTTTTCCATTAAAATGATTGGTTCAATACCGAATTGCTCCTGCGCAGTCTTATCAAAGTATCTTATTTCTTCAGGACTTAAAATATACATGTGCACCTCATTTATTCTTTTTTGTGAGCATTATTTCTATGGTAGTTCCCTCATCCGGCTCGCTTTTTGATACATATATCTTGCCGTGATGAAACTCTTCAATGATTCTTTTTGTTAAAGCAAGTCCCAAACCCCACCCGCGATTTTTTGTAGTAAATCCCGTATCAAAGATCAGCTTCTGCGCTTTTTTGGGAATGCCGCAACCTTCATCCTTGACCTGAATATAAAATTTATTACCTTTATCATAGGTAATAATGAAAATATTCCCGGACTTATCCTTCAAAGCATCTATGGCATTCTTGATCAGATTTTCAAGCGCCCATTTAATGAGGTCGGGATCAAAGCAGATGACTTTGTCTTCTGCATGATTTATGTAGTTAAGATTTACCTGTTTATTTGAGCGGGGAATTCGTTCTCGGAAATAATCGAGTGCTTCGTAAATGGTTGCTTCGATATTTGCTTGTTTTATCTGAATGTCAGAACCAACTTTACCAAATCTGGATGCGATTTTCTCAAGATGGCATACATCCTCTTTCATATTTTGAACAATATCATCAATTTGCTGAGTATCTTTGTATCCTTCAACTTTTGATTTGAGAACTTCCAACCATCCAAGTAGAGATGTGATAGGTGTTCCAAATTGATGAGCTGTTTCTTTTGCCAAAGCCACCCACAAAGATTCCTTTTCCTGTTTTTTCATTATGGAAAGACCCGAAATTCCAACTGCAATGAATAAAATGACAATGAAGAATTCAACGTAGGGCAGGAACTTCAATCTTTTTATTGTATGAGAGGAACTATACATAATTTTCGAGATCACCTCACCGGTTTGCGGTTCTTTTAGGAGGATAAATGTCTCATTCCTCTCCATTTCAAAAGCGATCTCTTTTAATTTTTCAGGACTTATTTCCTGATCGGAGGTATTCGATTCAATATTTTTCCAATATTTCGGATTGTTCTGCACATCGGTGACAATGATCGGGAAGTTGATCTTTTGAATGACCTCTGTCAGTATAATTTCCAGTAGTTCGCTTTCAATATTATCTTTTGTTGAAACCTCTGCAAATCTTCCATATATCTTTGGAAAAACCTCGAGTTCCTTTCGAACTTGATGAAGCAGGTTGTTCGAGTAGATCACAAAAGATAAAATAATAATTATGCTTCCTATAATGAAGTAGGACTTAATAAAGGTCAGGTTTTTATTGTTATTCTTCATCTTTGTCCTTTGCTTTTTGCCAGTAAAATTCCATTTCATCGAGATCAGCAGAGAAAATTTTGTCCTTGAGTTCATCCTCGATGAAGTTGAAACGTTTTATAAATTTCTTGATTGTCCTGTCCAGTGCAAATTCAGAATCGATGTTCAGGCGTCGTGCAAGGTTAACCAGGGCAAAAAGAATGTCTCCCAGCTCATCCTTCATTTTTTCATGATCTTTTGATTTATATTCTTCCTCAAATTCCTGAATTTCTTCCTTTAACTTATCAAATATCAGATCAACTTCATCCCAGTCAAAGCCCACGGTTGCAGCTTTTGCCTGAATTCTCCTGGCTTTAATAAGTGCGGGAAGAGATTTCGGGAGTCCTTCCAGAATTGATTTTCTGTTTTTTTTCTCTTTTTTCTTTATTTTTTCCCAGTTGTGCTCAACTTCCTGATGATCCTTTACAGAAATGTTTCCAAAAATATGCGGATGCCGCCTTTCCATTTTTTCATTTATGGAATTGAGAATGTCCGGCATGGCAAAGCGACCTTCTTCTTCAGCGAGTTGTGCCTGAAATACTATATGAAGCAACAGGTCACCAAGCTCTTCTTTCATGTGCATATCATCTTTATGATCAATTGCTTCAGAGAGCTCATACACTTCTTCTATCATATGTGGACGCAGAGTTTCGGGCGTTTGCAACTTATCCCACGGACAGCCCTTTTCGGGATCTCGAAGCGTTTTCATGATCTTAACGAGTTCATCAAATTCTTTCATTAAATACCCCAGATTCCTAAATACCAGCTTATAAGTTTATTGCCTGTCATCATGCTCACGAACATAGCTATAACGATGAATGATCCGAAGGGTATCAGTATTGTGTGCCGGACTTTTGAAAAAGCATAGAGGATCATTCCGATCACCGAACTGAGAAATATTGTTAAAAAAGTGAGTTTGAATCCTAAAGACAAACCGATCATGGCTATAATCTTTATATCTCCACCACCCAATCCATCTCGTTTTGTAATAAGCCGAAAAATTAAAGCAACAAGAATGAAAATTCCTGTTCCGAATGCAAATCCTTTGAGGGCATTCCAAAAGCCGAGATCATTGAAAAATGAAAAGATTATTGCAATGACGATCATCGGTAACGTAATAATATCAGGAATGATCCGGTGATGAAGGTCGAGGAAGAAAATAAGTATACCAGCGATAGTAAGAATAGAATATTGAAAAAATAAAAGAGAAAATTGGAACTTAATGTTGAGCAATACGAGCAAAATTGGCATTATGATCGGAAGAATGATCACAAAGAGGGGAGTTCTCTTCCCACATTCTGTACATTTCCCATCAGAGAGAATATATCCAATGATTGGAAGTTGATGAAGTAATTTTGTTCTTGCAGCACAGCTATTGCACTTTACCGCATGAAAAATATTTTGTCTGTTAGGAAATTGCCATAGAATTTTAGTGCTGAGCCATCCTATCATAACTCCCGCAAGTGCAATTAAACTTCTCCAAAGGATCCACATTAAAATCCTTTATCGAAATGAGTGATAATAGGTCGGGAAGCTTTGGTATTCGATATGCAGTCTAAGGTTTTCAGCGGGAGCATAATCAAGACTGAAGTTAGGTAAGATCTTTGTATTTTTATTTGAGACCAGGGGACTGCTCGAGCCGAATTTTCCGTAATTTACAAAGTTAAGGTCCAGTGCGAGTTTCAGCTTGTCGGAAAGGGGAAGTGAAAAGCTATTACAGAAATTGCTGAGGTAATAAGCACTTTTCGTTCCGCTGTTATACGTAGTGGAAAAACTTATAGATTGGCTCAATTTCAGATTATTCAGCGGCAAGGTGGAAGGGAAAGAAAATAAAGATGAGGGCTCATTTTGAGGCAGTGTGAGGTTCTGAGCACAAATAACGCTTGAACTGATAAGTAAAAAAGCTGCAAATAAAGAAACATATTTCATGTTAACTCCTAAAAAATTTATTTAACCACGAAAGTCACGAAAAGCCCAAAAAAGGATAGGAAAAATATTCTTATAAAGGTTATTTTATTAATTTCGTGTATTTCGTTTTTCATAATTGTGTTACTTCGTGTTGATGTATCATTTTCTTTTTGTTCCCCAAGCCCACACATTTCATCTCGTTCCTAAGGTTCACACCCTTTATCTCGTTCCAAAAGCCCACTTTGGGAACGCAAAAAAGAGTTTCAACGACAATGCATTCCCAATCAGGGGATTGGGAACGAGAAATTAAAAAGTTTCTTTTTAAGGTCATTTTATTTTTTTCGTGTTTTTCACGTATTTCGCCTACAACGGCGTATCCGCCAGCTGGCTGAGAAGACGTGTGGTTCATAATTGCGTTAAGGATAAATCCTGTAAAGCATTCGAGGGAAGGGGATTACCTCCCGAATATGGCGAACGCCGGATATCCAACCTATCAAACGCTCCAATCCAACACCGAATCCGCTATGAGGAACAGAGCCATATTTCCGTAGATCAAGATACCATTGGTAATCATCCATGGAAATGTTGTCATCTTCCATTCTATTTTTCAGAATGTGATAGTCATCTTCTCTCTGCGATCCTCCGATTATCTCCCCAAATCCTTCAGGAGCGATAAGGTCTGAACCCAGAGAAATTTCAGCATCATTCGGGTCTTCTTTCATATAAAAAGCTTTGATATGCTTGGGCCATTTTTCCACAAATATCGGCACATCGGAATCTTCAACAAGAGCTTCTTCTTCCGGAGCGCCCATGTCATCCCCAGAATGAATATCAATACCTTTTTGCTGTAGTGCTTCTATCATTTCTTTGTATGTAATGATCTTGAAAGAAGCATCGGCTCTGCGAAGCGCTTCGATATCGCGTTCGAGTGTTTGCAGTTCAAGGAAATTATGTTTTAACACAGATTTGATGACGAACCTTATTAATTTTTCCTGGATCCTCATGTTCTCTTTATGTTCCACATAAGCAGCTTCCGCATCCATCATCCAGAATTCGGTTAGATGTTTGCGTGTTTTTGATTTCTCTGCACGGAACACAGGTCCGAAATCATAAACTCTACCCAAACTCATGATGCCAGCTTCGAGATAGAGCTGTCCTGATTGTGAAAGATATGCCTTACCCTGATCAAAGTAGGGAACTTCAAAAAGTGTCGTTGTACCCTCGCAAGCATTGGGTGTCAGGATAGGGGAATCAAACCTGAAAAATCCATTTTTGTTCAGATATTCGCAAATCGCAAAATACACCGTGTGTCGGATCTTCATAAGTGCATGTTGTTTGCTGGAACGCAACCAGAGGTGTCTGTTTGAAAGCAGGAAATCAACACCGTGTTCTTTTTTGCCGATAGGGTAGTCTTCTGATATGTGTACTATTTCTATACCGGTCAGTTGCAGCTCATATTGATTTTCAATTTTGGGGTGTTTCCTTGGAATACCAGTAATGATCACTGAAGATTCGAGAGTGAGGGCTTTCACTTTTTCGAATTTGTTTTCACCCAGATCCGGCTTGTATGCAACAGCTTGTACTTCTCCTGTTCCGTCACGGAAGATGACAAATCGAAGTTTGCTGCTTGCTTTTCTATAGTTCCTGACCCAGCCCTGAAGGGTAACTTCTTTTCCGATATATTTTGAAATATCTTTAACAAATATTTTCTTTGCCATAACTACATCAAATCCAAATTCTTTCTATTTTGTTCTATATTTTCCATTATTTTACATGCAACTTGCAGTGCTTGATAACCGTCTTGGGCATTCACGATCGGACGGGTATCGGTTTTGATCGATTGTACGAAGCTCTCGATCTCAGCTTTGAGCGGTTCTTTTTCTATAATAGGAAGTTCTTCGCTTCTGAAAAGCTCAAAAATATTGGCATCGCGCTTGCCTGCCATGACATCCTTCATGATCTCATCAACCTGTGGATTTTTTTGTACAACACGTACTTTTTTATCCTGATAATCGAGAGAGATGTACATATCTTTTTGGAAGAAACGTATTTTTCGTTCGCGTTTGAGGGAGATTCTGCTTGATGTGATATTTGCCAGCGCTCCGTTCTCGAATTTGATTTTCGCATTTGCAATATCGATATCGTTTGTAAGAATGGGAACACCCACTGCGTTTATCTCTTTGATTCTGCTCTGCACAAGCGATAGTATTATATCAATGTCATGGATCATAATATCGTAAACAACAGGTACATCACTGCCGCGTGGAGTAAAGGGTGCCAGCCGGTTTGCTTCAATAAAGATGGGACGAAGCAGAATCGATGAGAGCGCCATAATTGCAGGATTGAAACGTTCGATGTGCCCAACCTGGAATTTTACTCCGGTTTTCTCAACCAACTCAGTGAGCTTCTTTGCATCCTCAAGTGTGCTGCATATGGGTTTTTCTACCAGCACATGCTTTTTATGTTCAACACAGTATTTTGAATACTCATAATGCGATTGTGTAGGGGATGCAATGCTCAGAAGATCAGCATTGAGAAGCAGTTCGTCGAGGTAGTCATAAACCTGACAGCCATTTTTGTCTGCAATTTCATGTGCCCGGTCTCTGTCTGTGTCATAAATACCAACCGATTCGATGTCCTGCAACTCACTATAAATCCTTGCATGGTGCTGCCCTAAGTGACCCACACCAATAACGCCGGCTCTCATTTGTCATCCTTTGTATTTGTATTCTTGATTTTCTTCTTTTTGGTGTAGGAAATTCCAAGATTATAGACTGCATAAAGTATAAGAAGATATGCCACGATCCTCAGCAAGATTGTTATACCCATAATGAAGGGGCTGAAGCTTATCTCATTAAGAATGAAAATTATTGCGAACAGTACAAAAGCAATTCCAATAAGTAGCGGTGATTTGTTCTGAGTTTCCTTATAAGCCCATAAACCCAAAAGGAAAATAATGGAAAAAAGCAAGAAATAAAAAACGGGAAGGATCGTAAAAAATATATCTGCCATTATTTCTCCAAATCTGTTTATGAACTTATTGAAAGATATGGAGTGAGGTTAATTTGCTGTCAATTATTTTGCTTATGTGGTTGTATATTCTCTGATAATTGAGACAGTGTGTAATGAGTTCGTGTGCCACGAATGAAACTTGCGGAGTTTGCGGACACATTTTTATATGATTCAATAACTATTACAAACACAACTTAATCCGAAATGACTACGGTCTTTAGCTAATTATTCATTTTTCATTTTATTATAAAAATCTACAGTATTTTTAATCTTTTCTTTAACATCATCTCTCTCTATATTTTTATTATGTTCGGAAAATTTTCTTTCTAACTCAGAAGCACTATAATGCTGAAAAATTCCGCCTTTTGTCCAATTGATAACATATTTCGTTAAGTATTTACTGTTTTTAGATTTATTATTTTTAAATGGAACATTATATTTTACTATCAAATCGCTATTTAATAAATTTGAAATTCCATAGGGATCTTCTTCCGTAAGTTTTCTTTTTTTAATGGCTTCTAAATATAGCTTTATACATTTATCATCAATAACACATCCAGACCAATTTTGTTGTTTCTCTAATTCATAAGCATTAACAATTGGTTTTCCTATTAATGAAGATTTAATACTACTTTTATTATAATCATAGAATCCGTGGGTCATAGATAGCTCCCCAGCAGTAATAGAACCTCTTAATGGTAATCCCATAACAAGAGAAGAAATCATTAAAGTTGAAGCTGCTGTAAAAAGCACAAAAAAACTCTCAAGAGAATCATTGTTCGTCCAAAATATTATACTATCAGATATCGTAAAAGAATTAATAGCTCTTTCAATTGGACCAATTATGCTTGCTTTTACATCACATAAACTTGCAGAAATTGAGAAGTCAAAGTCTTTGAAATAGAGTTTTTTTAAATCTTCGTGCGAATTATTATTTACTAAATCTTTAAACCCTAAAATATCAAAGAAAGCAATGTAACAAGAATCAATATTTTTTATTACATAGTGCTTAATTTTGCTTTTACCTGATTTTATTAGTTTTAATAAAATACCTTTATGTATGTATGCTTCATCATATTCAGGATTGATTTCAATGGCTTTATCAAAACACTTTAATGCTTCCTTAAATTTTTTCTTAGATTTTAAGGTTATACCCTTATTAAAAAATGCTTTTGAATTATTAGGATCATTTTCAATCGCCTTAATATAATTTTCAATTGCCTTTCCCCATTTCCCTAATTGAGCATAAACTAAACCAATATCTGACAGTGTTGCTGAATCAGAAGGTGAAATTTTTAAAGCTCTTTTATAATACTTTAAAGCATCCATATAAATATTCATCTTATTTAAAACTAATCCTTTGTTTCTTAGAGCATTAAAATCATTAGGGTTTATATTAAGAACTTTATCGAACCAAAATAATGATTTTTTAAATGTATTCAAATAGTAGAAAGAAAGACCAATATCGTGCATTACTCCCGTATCATCAGGATTTGCTTTTAAGCTAAGTTTAAAGTAATTAATAGCTTTTTGATACTCTCTTAGAAAAAAATATGATAACCCAATATTTTTTAGAAAGAGATGATTTTTTGGTTCAATGCTAAGGGCTTTCAGATATGCTTCAATAGATTTTTCATATTCCTTTTTTCTTGAATAAATATTACCTAAATTACTATAAAATCCTGCTTCTTTGGAATTCATTTTAATTGCTTGTTGTAATAATTCAATTGCTCCTTCATATTGACCTGAACTTGTTAACTTATTGGCATCATTAGCTAGTTCATAAGAATCATTAATGTATATTTCTTTCATTGTCTAATTTACATTGATTTTTCAATAACATTTTAACCTAACGCTCTTCCTTTAACACTCTTACGCCGGGATACGTCTTTTTATATGAATTACATTTTAAAACTATTATTTTAATAATATGGTCTAGTCCCTTTACAATAAGGATATCTTGAACAACCATAGAATTTGCCATAGCGACCTTTTCTTAAAATCATTGGTGAACCACACTTCGGACATTTTTTATATTTTTGCTTGCTTGTGCCTGCTATATTCTTGCAGTCAATACAAAATCGACCATAGCCAGTAATTAAAGAATCATCTTTAAACTGCTCAATTGGTTTTACAGATTTGCATTTAGGGCATTCTTTCATATCACCATTTTGTATTCCCTCAATTGTATTATGAATGTTTGATAATATTTGATTATTTAACTGTCTGGGTTTTATAATGTTTTCAATCCTTAAATTTAGATTTTCGATTGGGTTATTACCGATATTAAACTTATTAATTCTAATAAATTTGTAACCATAGCCTTCTAAAACTTTTTCGCGATATACATCTTCATTATTATAATAATGTTGGTAATTAAACTCATTGACTTCATCAATATTTGTAAAATGTTCTTTAAATCCATCATATTCAATAATTATTTTATGTTCATTACCTGAAATGTCTTTATAAACAAGAAGAAAATCAACTTTATAATTAGGATGTTTATATGTTTTATCAAGCTGTTTCAGATATTTCCCTATCTCAAATTGTGGTTTAAAAACAATATTATCTTTTTTTGTATTCCAAAATTTAGTCTGATAAAACCAATTCATAACAACAGGTTCCATTTTTGAATTTTTATCCACTTCAGATACGGATTTTTCTTTTTTTGATTCATCTAAAATATTTTTATAGTGTCGTAATGCACCACCAATAGATCCGTCATATTTATCTAAAGATTTACTTAAGACAAAATGAATACATTCTTTTGCACGGCTAAAACCAACATTAAGTCTCTGAGCCTTTATTTTACCTTCTTCATCAACATCAATATCAGCTAAATTTTTTATGAATACGCCCCACAACCTATCCATTTTTTCTGTTGCAACCATTGAATAAAATATAATGTCTCTCTCCTCCCCTTGACATGTGTCAAAAGTCATTATTTTTAAATGTAACTTCTCAAAGAAATAATCTCTCTCGGGGAGTTTGCTGATTTTCTCCATTAAGATCTTTTGCTGGTTTGTATGTGGTGTAATAATACCAACACTTAAATCACTATTTGAATCCTTCATTTTCTTTAGTTCTGAAATTATAAAATTAACTTCATTAATATTTGTATTATGAGAAACTTTTGAAATATCTTCAGAACTGAAAAAAGGAAAAGTTATTTCTTCATTATCTTTTTTATCATCTACTTCAAATTCATCATTAATAAATGAGAATTTAATAACATCATTAATTGTTTTTCCTCTTATTTTCATTACTTCAAGATTGTCTTGATAGAAAAACTTGTTCGAATATGAAATTATTTCTTTATACCCCCTAAAGTGTTTTTTTAGTTGAACTTGATAATTCGCAATAAATCCAAAAAAATCTAATATTGACGTTTTAATATTAAACTTATCTAATCTTTCTAATTTTGCTGGTTCATTAGAAACATTTTGTATGAATGAGTTTTTTAGATTATTTCTGTAAGTTATGTTGGTTGTCGTACGTGCTTGTGCAGATTTCACGTTGCTAAATTGCTTGTTATCACCGAGAATCAAAACTTTCTTCGCTCTCAATAGCGCCGGGAAAGCTTGAGCAATACTTACTTGGGAAGATTCGTCGATTATGATTAAATCAAAAATCTCAGGCTCTAATGGTATATATTCTGCATAATCACGAATACCTGCTAGAATGCAAGGAAAAGCTTCTTTTAATTTGATAAATTCATTTCTAGGGAAACGCTTTTTCTTACGGATAATTCCTCTTAATGTTTTTGCATCACTTTTGTTATCATTATAGAATTTTATTAAACGACCATCCATGATATAAGTCATTTGTGTTGTAACTAAATTTTGTAACTTTTTATTTTGATATAAAAAATTAGTTTCAGGAATATTATTGAAATTGCTTTGTATCTTGTTTTGAATACTGAAATATCTTATCAACTTATTGTAAATTTCCTCATTCATATCTATGAAATCATTATTCAAAATTGATGAAAACTTACTCAAATCAATTTTCGCATTAAGCAAATACTTCGGGTATTTTTTTAGATTGAAATTTAAATATTCAATGTCTTCTCTAAGTGAAATTAGCTTGTGAGAAGATTTTAGAAACTCATTGTTGTTAAGCAAACAATGAAATGTTTTTATATAATCTAATTTTATATATGAAGGTGGTTCTATTATATCATCTAAATCTCTTATAAAAGCGAGAATTTCTGATACTGCTTCCAGTTTTATAATTTCTTTCTGCGGATGTTCTAGTTTGTTAAATGGGAATGCTTTGCGAAATTCATAATTTAAATTTTCAACTTTCTTTTTTTAAGGAAATACCCTAACAGCCAATTCTTTAATTTTTTATAATCATTTATGAAAAGCCTTAATCTATTCAAATCTCCGTCTGATAAAGAGCCAAAGTAAGACAATAGATTAAGATTGTTAGGAAAGTTTCCTGTAATTTTTTATTAATATCATCAATATTTACAAGGAAATTTAAAAATTCAACTAGAGTTTTTAAATCTCTAAAATTGTTTATTGATATGGAAAACAATTCAAATATTTTGGGGGTGTTTTCCTGAAAAATGATCCTTAATTCCCTAAATATTTTACGAAATTCTTCAAGTTCAATTGATGAATCTGGTTGATCAAGTAATTCTTCAGTATTCAATAACATATTTTTTGCAGTCAGATAATTTTCTAATTCGTATAATTCAATGATTTCATTGATTTCTATATCACCATAAGTAATAATTTCTGCATCAATATCTTCCCTAATTGAATTTTCAATTTTATTGATATCATTTTCAAGGTTTTCATAAACATTTCTAATCGCACGATAATGGGTTTTAATATTATCAATTGAAGATGCTGAAAGTATTTTACCGTATGTGCTTCCGGTTTTTCCCAATCTTAAAATGGGATTTTGAAAATTTTCGTCATGTCTTACATTATTCATAGTGCTTGTTATCTTATCTTCAACTACATCAAGCGCTTCTTTTTTATCAGATAAAACTAAAACAGATTGATTATCACGAATTGCGTTAAAAACGACAGCCGTTATCGTATGACTTTTACCAGTTCCAGGTGGTCCCACAACAGTAATATATTTGCAATCCTTTTTCCTTATTGCCGACAATATTTGTAACTGCTCACCATTAAGAGGTATGGGACTTTTAAATACAAGTTTATCACTAGTTTCTTTTTCATCCCATTCGTCATCAATCTCCTGATTATATGATGTTGGATTTTTATGAATAAAATCTTCAATTAATTTGTTAAACGCTGATACAATTACACTGTCATTTTCATCTATTTTCTGAAGTATTTCCTCATAATCATTTACTAAAGCTTCATCCGATTTATCAAATAATACAATATAGCACGAGTTAGATATTCTAGTCCAAAAGCTTTTAGAAACTTGAGGTTCTGGAATTCTGATATCAATATTATTATCAAGTTCAAAAAAATTAACTATTTCATTAATTATTTCATTCAATACATTTTCAAAGTCGTTCTGATATTGCGCAAGATAGATTATTCTTTCAGTTATTGTTTTTAAATAACCCATATTCCCAGTTTCTTTATTATATTCTTGAACAATATACTCTAATGCTTTTTTATTAATATAAACCTGAGAATCAAATTCTATATTCATTACATTATATTCTTTATTTATTGCAAAAGGAATATAAAAAATCGGGTATTTCGATTTGTTGTAAGTAATATCACAAAAATATAAATATAATTCCTGTTTATCCAAGATATTCCGATTTTGTTCAATTTCATAGACTTCTTGGAACAAATCTGAAACCTTGAAGTTTTCGAAGAAAATATTTATTGAATTCTTAACTTCTTCCGGTGTGAAAAGAGGTTCTAATTCTCTTTTTATGTTAAGCTTTTCCCGTATAATGGTTCTTTTTATTATTTCTAAAATTTTATTCTCAATTAATGCAATTAAAACGGAATATAATTCCTCTTCCATTAAATAGATACTGTTTTCATCTCCCCAATCTAATTTTTCCAAAGGAATTTCGAGTTGGTTTATAAAAGGTAAAACAAGATTGTCTTTGATGATTAGAGAAATATTCTCTAATGTAGTTGTGTATGCTTGATCAAAATTATTTTTGTAAAGAATACAATTTTTCTTTATTTTTTCACTGATCCTATTTAGCATTATATTAATTTGTTTTTTAGTAATCTTTTCAGTTTGAAATTTAATAATATCTAATAGATTAATTGTAATATTTGTTCTATACTTCCCCTTTTTTATTTTAATACTTTTTTTGAAAACTTGAGGAATTAGATTTAATATCAATTTGTTAAAATCATTGTACTTACTTATATTAAAACCAACATTTAAATTGTTTTTGTTTTGGTATTTAATACTTCTTTTTGGATTTCTTCTTTTATGGAAATCTGTCTCTAAAAAATCCATAAAATATTTAGCTATTTCTTTTATGAATAACAGACTCTTATCTGGATTATTATTACTTTTATTAATCATTAATTCTTCACGAAATCTTTTTCCCTTCTATAAAGATATTCATAATATTGTATTTCATATTACATATGTATCCACCAACAAGTTCGCGAATATTCCAAATTTATGTTCTAAATATTTTCTTTCCATAACTTTTCCTTCCACAACCGCACAATAAATCCAGTTTCATTTTTGTTTAAACTTAAATTTAATTCCTTTCACTCATTGTCAAACTTATTAAGTTGGGTTCGTTACATTTTAAGTGCTATCTTCATTAAATAGATACATCGTTCCTCGTCCTTTTCCAATTTTCTCAATTAAATTTTCGGCAACTAAATATTGTAGGTCCTTCTTAATTGTATTAATTGAACAGTTCTCCAATTTTGATACGATATCGCTTACTTTTACCGGTTGATTATTTTTAATTATTTGCAGAATATCACTTTGCCGTACATTTATATAACTTTTCTTTTTGCTATATTTTTGGTATTTTGTTTCTAATTTTTTTATTAAATTTTCGATAGATGTCAAAAAGAAAAAAATCCATTCATGTATTTCTTCATGCTCAGTATATCTGTTTTTTTGTCCATCCATGAGGGCTTTATAGTATTCTTTTTTCTTTTCTTCAATTATATGCTCAAATGAAATATATTGGACAAATTCATATCCGGATTTCATCAATAAGAGGGTTGTTAATAATCGTGATAATCTGCCATTTCCATCCTGAAACGGGTGAATAGATAAAAATTCGTACACAAATGTAGCAATAATTAACAAAGGATGAATACTTTTATTATCAAATTGTGAATTTGTCCATACGATCAGTTCTGACATTTCTTTATTAACTAAATGTGGTTCAGTAGTATTGAAAATTATTTTTTCCGTTCCATCAGGATATTTTGCAATTACTTTGTTTGATATTTTTTTATATTCTTCGAGATGTCTTTGATCCTTTTTGCTTTCTTTTAATAAAATCCCATGTAATTGTTGAATATAATTTTCTGTTAATGTTATTGAGTCGTAGTTTTCAAGAATTAGATCAAGGGTTTTATAATAGCCAATAACCTCTTGCTCGTCTCTGCGTACAAATTTATTGATTTTGATATTATTGAGTAGTTTCTCAATTTCTCCATCGGTTAATTTCGCACCTTCAATTCTTGTTGAGGAACCAATGCTTTCTATCGTGGCAATTCGTTTTAATTCTTTAAGATACTTGTTTTCTCTTTTTTCAAGAGCTTGCCATTTCCCTTTAAATAAATCAATTGTACTAATTCTATTTATTAAATTCTGTGTTTCTGTGAAAGAAAATTTAATTTTATTTACGAACATATTATATCCTTTTATTATCTGCAAAATATTCGTAACCAATAAAACCTGTCAATAGATATATTTATTTCGTATCCGTAAATTATCTGTAAAATAGTTTTGTACAAACGCTATTTCCTCTTTCTTAGGAATCCCATTTTGTGCTATCAAATAGGACGCAAAGCGGAACAGCATAAAATCCACAATATCTTTTGAAGCACCTTTGGGTATTGCCATCGTTTTGTTGACCTCAACAAAATGATCTGGAATGCTATGCCCGGCTGTCTCGCACGATGTTTTCGCTTTGTGGATCACTTTGGTTAAATTGCGCCATTCTGCATAACTAAGAAGATGCTGAAGATCTCTCGCAAACCAGAATTCAATATCGTTTTCTGTTTTAAATGTTTTCTGCCAAGATTTAGACGTTTATGTTTTTTAATAGAATTCGGTATTCATCTCCGACGGATAATGAAACCGTATAAGAAGTTATTGTAATTGCTGTATATGGTTGATTTACAGTCTCTATTATTTGTGAAAACTTCAATTTAATTGACAAATAAACTAATCTGCAAAATTGCTAAAAGAATAAACTAATTTTACTCGAATGATGAGTGCGAACTAATAAAATTTCGTATTCCTCTCCAACTGATAGAATATCGTATTTGCAGCAAACGTGATTGCCGCCGTTTCTGCTCGTAAAATATGATTACCCAGGGATACAATTCGGGCTGAATTCTGAATAGCTAAATCAACTTCACTCTTTTCAAAACCCCCTTCAGGACCAACGATCAGGCAAATATTTTTATCTGTTTGTTGAAGAATCTCATGAAGTCCCTGTTGGTTTTCTTCTTCCCATGCAAGAACCGGCATGTATTCGTGAGTTAGTTTCTTGAGTAATTCGTTGAAATTAAGCGGCTTATGAATTTCTGGAAGATGTGCGGAATCACATTGCTTGACCGCAGCGACGGCTATTTTCTGGAGTCTTTCAAACTGGTTATCAGAAAGAGAGGTTTTTACATTTCTTTTTGCATAGAACGGAAAAAATTCAAACACCCCAAGCTCAGTGCATTTTTCGATGATCAGTTCATTGTGCTGCTTCAAAAGGGCAAATGCCAATGCAATATGAGGATGAGACTTCTCTTCTTTATCAATCCGATCAATTTGCAGAATCATTTCGCGGGGTGAGAGGTGCTTTATAATACATTCTGCAAGTAATCCGTTTCCATTTGTTATAAGAAGGGTATCACCGATTTTTTTTCTCAATGTATTCTTTGTATGTTTGAACTCGGTATTTGATAGAATGATTTCTTTCGAATTATCGGTAAGATCAGGTGTGTAGAAAATTGGCATTTATATCAAATTGAATTATACAAAATAGTCTTTGATCTTATTAAAAAATGATTTGCCGGGCTTAAGGTCTCTCTTTTTATCAAATGGTGCGATCTTTCTATATAACTCCTTTTCTTCGCTGGAAAGTTTATTGGGAATGACCACAATAATTTTCACATAAAGATCACCTTTACGGGTGCTGTTCAGATGGGGTAAACCTTGACCGCGCAATCTGAAAACCTTACCGGATTGCGTGCCGTAGGGTATCTTCATTTTGGCGTGACCTTTCAGTGTTGGCACTTCAAGGATGTTACCAAGTACTGCGTCAGATACAGTGATGGGGAATGTGCAGATAAGATCTTGCCCATCTCTATCAAAGAGATCGTTTCTCTTTTCTTTAATATAAACGAGGATGTCACCCGCAGGACCGCCCTGTTTTCCGGCATGACCCTGTCCACGGAGGTTAAGATATTGTCCGTCAGAGACCCCGGCAGGGATTTCTACTTTAATAGTTTTTACTGAGGAAATTCTGCTTTCGCCATTACATCTTGTGCATTTATTCCGGATGCTCTGACCGGTTCCATTACACGCAGGACAGGTCGTGATGGTTGACATCTGTCCGAAGAAGGACTGGCGCACCTGTTTGACTCTTCCAGAGCCGCCGCACTGCTGACAGGTCGTAACTTTTCCATCTGCTGATCCGGTTCCATTACATGCATCACATGTTTGTTTGATATTGACTTTCAGCCGCTTGGTAACTCCCTTTACAATCTCTTCCAAACTGAGTGAAAGTGATATCTTCAAATCCCCACCACGGTTTACCATACGTTGGCGTTGCTGTCCACCAAAGCCAAATCCTCCTCTCCCTTCTCCAAAGAAGGTTTCAAAAATACTGCCAATATCTCCAAAGACGTCTGAAAAATCATTCGCATGAGTGAAGTTATCCCAGGTAAATCCACCGCTCCCAAAAGCGCCTTCAAGACCTGCATGACCGTACTGGTCATACTTTTTGCGTTTTTCTTCATCACTCAGAACTTCATATGCTTCAGATGCTCCCTTGAACTTTTCTTCAGCTTCTTTATCGTCTTTGTTTTTGTCAGGATGATATTTCAATGCCAACTTTCTATATGAACTTTTTATATCGCTTTGGGATGCATTTTTGTCAACACCGAGTATTTCGTAGTAATCTCTCTTTGCCATGTTCTGTTTTAACCTTCTTTATTGATAGGCACGGGAACCGCAAAAGCGCAATTCCCGTGCGTGAGTTTTATCTGAGTTTATTTATTTTCTTCGTCATCAACAACTTCGAAATCAGCATCTACTGCATCGTCATCTTTAGGAGGTTCCTGCTGTGTTTCTGTTTGCTGCTGCTGAGCTTGTTCTTGATCCCCAGCTTGCTCCTGCTGCTGTTCCTTCTGTTGTTTCATTGCTTCCTGATACACGATCTCACCAAGTTTTTGAGCTTTCTGCTCGAAATCGGTTTTTGCCTGCTTCAGGACCTCAACATCTTGAGAATCAAGTTTTTCTTTTGCAACTTTGATCGCTTCTTCAATCTCCGCTTTTTCATTGTCTTTCAGCTTATCACCGTATTCTTTGAGGGATTTCTCAGTGCTGAATATCATAGTATCAAGATGGTTTCGAAGTTCAACAAGCTCCTTGAATTTTTGGTCTTCCTGCGCATGCTCTTCAGCTTCTTTGACCATTTTTTCGATCTCATCTTCGGAGAGAGCACCGGATTTATCGATTTTGATCTGCTGCTTTTTGCCGGTTCCTTTATCAACTGCAGAAACATGCAGAATGCCGTTTGCATCGATGTCAAAAGCAACTTCGATCTGTGGAAGTCCGCGTGGTGCAGGAGGTATACCGACAAGGTCAAATCTGCCCAGTGTTCTATTCTGAGCAGCCATGTCACGTTCACCCTGAAGAACATTAATTGATACAGCAGTTTGATTATCTGCAGCAGTTGAGAATATCTGGCTCTTCTTCACAGGTATTGTTGTATTTCTTTCGATGAGTTTGGTCATCACACCACCAAGTGTCTCGATGCCGAGAGAGAGGGGAGTGACATCCAGAAGAAGAATGTCTTTCAAATTTTCATCACCGGAAAGAATTCCACCCTGAATTGATGCACCGATCGCAACAACTTCATCAGGATTCACACTTTTGTTGGGCTCTTTTTTAAAGAAGTTCTTCACAGCTTCCTGAACTGCAGGAACTCGTGTCGAACCACCGACAAGGATAACTTCATCAATCTCGGACACATTGAGTTTTGCATCTTTTACAGCAGCTTTACAGGGTGTGATACTTCTTTCAATAAGATCATCGATCATTCTGTTAAATTCAGAGCGGGAAAGGTTCAAAGAAAGATGTTTCGGTCCGCTGCTATCAGCCGTAATATAGGGCAGATTGATGTTTGTGGACTGTGTTCCGCTCAATTCGACCTTTGCTTTCTCGGAAGCTTCACGGATTCTCTGCATTGCCATAGGATCATTCGAAATATCAATGCCATCGCTCTTTTTGAATTCACTCACGACCCAGTCAATGATCCTTTTATCGAAATCATCGCCACCAAGGTGTGTATCTCCGTTTGTGGAGAGTACTTCAACTACACCTTCGCCAATTTCAAGAATAGAGATGTCAAAAGTACCGCCACCGAAGTCATATACTGCGATCTTCTCATCTTTTTTCTTTTCGAGTCCATATGTGAGCGCTGCAGCAGTGGGTTCGTTGATAATACGGGTTACTTCCAAACCTGCAATCTTGCCGGCATCTTTTGTTGCCTGTCTTTGTGCATCGTTGAAGTATGCGGGTACTGTGATAACAGCTTTTTCAACTTTGGTGCCAAGGTATTCTTCGGCTGTTTCCTTCATCTTTTTCAGAATGAATCCGGAAATTTCCTGAGGAGTGTAATCCTTTTTCTTATTAGGAATCTCGATCACGACTTCACCTTTTTTGTCGCCTTTGATCTTAAAGCTCACTTCAGATTCTTCCGTTTTTACTTCATTAACTTTTCGTCCCATGAAACGTTTTACCGAGTAAACCGTGCTATGGGGATTTGTAACTAATTGATGTTTTGCTAATTGACCAACCAGTATTTCGCCGTCTTTGGTAAAACCAACCACAGATGGTGTTGTTCTTCCACCTTCTGAGTTTGGGATGACAGTGGGTTTTCCACCTTCCATAACTGCGACACAACTGTTGGTCGTTCCTAAGTCAATTCCGATTATTTTACTCATTTTTATACTCCTTGATTTTTATTTTTAAATTTATTTATCTTTAGTTTTTTTCTTCTTCTTATTAGATTTTATTTCGATCTTCTCGCCTTCATCTTCATCTTTGGGCATTTCATGTTCTTCATCGATCTCTTCTTCGGGAGCTTTTGCCACTGCAACGCGTGCAGGACGGAGCACTTTATCATTGAGGATATAACCGCTTTGAATACAATCGAAGATGATATTATCATCAAAACCTTCTTTTGGAGTGCAGATGATCGCCTGGTGATATTGAGGATCAAATTCTTCTCCCACAGCGTGTATACGCTTCAGTCCGTATTTCTTTAGTAAGTCTTTGAGCTGATCATGGATCATAACAATACCTTTGCGGAAATTATCCGGCACCTGATCTGAATCAGCAGATTTCATTGCCATCTCGAGATGCTCATACACATTGATAAGATCCAAGATGAGGTCTTTATTAGCGTTTTTGATCCAATCGATCCTATCTTTTTCATTGCGCCTGCGGAAGTTTTCAAATTCTGCTGCTGCTCGTAACCATCGGTCTTTGTAGGAGTTTGCTTCTTCTTGAAGTTTTTCGATTTCCTCTTCAAGCATTTTTATCTTTTCCTGTTCAAATTCATTATTAATGTCGTTTTCTGTTTCAATATCCTTTTTCTTTTTGGTCATTCATTACTCCTAAATATAAATAATTTTAACCACGAAAGGCACGAAAAGCGCGAAACTGGACTGGAAGAAAAATATTCCGCAAGACATAATCTCGTTAATTTCATGATTTTTTTGGCTCATAACACAATCCTTTCAATCCCTGCTTTTGGGAAAGATGAAAAGTTCACCAGTAAACCCAGCTTCAAATTAGTTGCTCTTAGATAATTTAAGATTTGCGATCTATGAATATCAGAAATTTCAGTTACTGCTTTTATTTCAATAAGAATCGAATCGAAGCATAAAAAGTTTGCTCTGTAAGTTTGATTTAAAGTAGTATTTTTATAACTTAATTTAATTTCTTTTTGGCTTTGAAAAGGGATTTTTCTTAAATCTAACTCTTTTTCCAAACACTCTTGATATACTGCTTCCAAAAACCCTGCCCCTATGTTTTTATAAACTTCAAAAATTGCACCCTGAAGCGCATAACTTTCTTCTTTATAAACTATTTTTTTGTGATTTTCGTGTTTTTTGTGGATCATAATATTACACTGCTCTGCATGGCATGACCGTTCCTTTTGTTGTCATTTCTGTGATCATGCGTGTGGCAAAGCATATTATAGGGATATTCTCGCGATAATCCATTCGTTTTGTGCCGAGAATTCCTATAAAACCGGGCAGATCCATCACACGATATCTTCCAAAGATAAGAACGAGATCTTTAAACTCGTTACCTCTGATCTCATCGCCCATGAGAATCGTGTAATCCTCTGTTGCATATTGCTGAAAAATATTAAGGAAATCTTTCTTATTATCAATGATCTTGAGCAATTGCACGATCTTTTCCTGAGAATTGAATTCCGGTTGATTTATAAAACCAACCTCTCCTTCAAAGCGAATATTATACTGTTTTACCTGTTGAATTATTTTCTTTATTTCTGACAGGATATCAAACAGAAATGATTCCTTTTGAGCATCGAGAGCGAGATCATCAAAATTGACTTTCTCGATCTTATGGATGGGCTTCCCTGAAATTTTTGTATTGATATAGCGGTTCAAGGCGTTGATTTGTGCATCCGAGAGGGAATAGGTGTTATGAAGCGTAAAAGTCTTTTCAATACCGCCTTCAAGGTTCACTACGATGAGGAGTTTGTTGCCTTCGATCTTGAATATCTGAAGAGACTGCAAAATACCAAGTGAATAATCGGGCTCTGCAATGATGCTCAATTGGCCAGAAATTTGAGCAAGGAATCTATGCACTGCTCTGAGCATTCGATCAAGACTCTGATAATTTTCAGACAAGAGCTGTTGCATCAGTTTTATTTTTTTATCAGGAATACTCTTATCAAAATCAATAATATCATTTATATAAAATTTATATCCTTTTTCAGTAGGCGTCCTACCTGCTGATGTATGGAGCTGCTCAATATATCCTTTTTCTGCAAGTACTGCCATCTCATTTCGGATTGTTGCTGAACTTAGGTCGAATTCATAGCAGTCCGAAAGCACTTTTGAGCCCACTGCCTGGGCATTCTTGAGGTATTCAAGGATTATAGCTCTAAGCAGTTTTTTCTGACGTTCAGTTAAAGAAATTTTAAGCTTATCTATATTATTTTGCATGATTATTTATTCAATTTTAGCACTTCGTTTGCCGGAGTGCTAATTTTATCTAAAATGTAGGTCAGCCCTATGTTTTGTCAAAAATTTAATTGGTATTCTCCTAAGTATAAATAAACTTAACCACAAAATACTTTAAACCACCCATCTTCGCTACGCTACGCCTTGGCAGGCAGAGAAAATATTGAAGAACAATAATAATTATATTTTCTGAATCAGTGTTCACCCTGTGAAATAATCCCGATATATTTGTCCCGTGAAATTTCATCTTTATGTATTTAACTTGGATTTCACCGGGATCGTATCGGGACTGTTCCTGCTTTTCAGGATTTCACGGGGTTAATCAGTCTAATCCGCGTAATCAGCGTTTTACATGTCACAACGGAATGAAATGAAGTTGGATTCTTTTTTTTCATGTCTTTCGCTTGCCCCGTAAGGAAGAATGACCCCAGTTGAGTAAAAAAATTCAACGGGGTAAACTGTATCGGGGTGCTTTTCGTGGTTCCAAATATTCTATTCCTCGTAAAACTATTCCTCTGTTTGGTAAAATCAATTCTAAAAAATTGACAGGAATTTATCAATTTTTTTAGAATTTACAAAGTTAGTATGGATAAAAAAATATTAGTACGAATAATTGCAGGCAGCAAATCCGATATGGAATATGTTGAACAAACCAAAAAGGTGCTCGACGATTTTGGTGTACCTTACGACATGCACATTTCTTCTGCACATAGAAATCCGGAAAGAACGGAAAAACTCGCCAAAGATGCAGAAAATAATGGCGTTCAGGTTATTATTGCTCTTGCAGGTATGGCTGCTGCGCTCCCTGGTATTATTGCTGCAATGGTTACTATTCCTGTTATTGGTGTTCCTCTTCCCGGCTCTGCGCTCAATGGCATTGATTCGCTCTATTCCATTGTGCAGATGCCCACAGGTATTCCTGTTGCAGGAGTTGGCATTGGCAATTCCGGCGCAAAGAATGCTGCTTACCTTGCAGTTTCGATATTGAGTTTGCATGATGAAAAATATAAGGAAAAAATAAAAAAATACAGATCTAGCTGGAATGACTAAATAGTCCTACAGCTAGAAAGGAGAAAGATGAAAAAAATTGTATTTATTTGTGCATTTGTAATATTCACCCTGTTAATAAGTTTTACATTATGGGGTGCATTATTATTAAATGAAAACTTTGACTATACTGCAGGTCAGAATTTAACAGATAATGGTTGGACTGCACATAGCGGAGCAGGTACAGAGCCTATTACAATATCTTCTGGTGGATTATCATATTCAGGATACGCTTCCTCAGGTATTGGCAATGCTGCTTTAGTAGATAATTTTGGAGAAGATGATAATAGATCATTTGATGATGGTGTATCTTCTGGAGTTATTTATACTTCTTTTCTAGTAAATGTATCGACTGATTCGGCACCTACAGGTTATTTTCTTCATTTGAGTACAAATCCCCTTAGTACAACATACTTTAGGGCAAAAGTATTTGTCCAAGCAGACGGAGAGGGATTTAAATTTGGATTAAGTATGAAAAATAATACTGCTACTGGGTATTCTTCTGCAGCTTATGATTTTAATGTTACTTACCTGCTAGTTGTGAAATATGAGTTTGTTGATGGAGATGGTAATGATGAAGTTAACTTATTTATTTTTAGTTCTGGAGTACCTAGTACAGAACCAGTTTCACCCGCGTTAGGACCGTTTAGTGATACAACTGAACCTTATAATCTTGGTACGATATGTTTGCGACAATTTATTTCTTCTCAAAATAGTATTATTGACGGTATTAGAGTTGGTACAACATGGGCTGAAGCCACCCTCCCCGTCGCTCTCTCATCCTTCACTGCACAATATCTCAACAGCAAACCAACTCTTTATTGGCAAACTCAATCCGAGGAAGACAATATGGGCTGGTTCATTTACAGGAATACAACAGAAGATTTCACATCTGCAGAAAAAATCACTGGTATGATCGATGGGCACGGCACCACAACACAGCCCCAATCCTATATTTATGAAGACGCAGAACAGCTCCAAGTTGAGCAGACCTATTATTACTGGCTCGAGAGTGTGGATTACAGTGGCACACTCCATCATTTCAATATGGTTGCTCAAGTAACTATTCCTCATTCCGATGATCCCGGGCAAAATGTTACTCCTCCTGTTGCTTACGATATTACCGCAGATCCCAATCCTTTCTCCTATTCTACAGAAATCACTTTTGCTATTGATCAAATCAGTATGGTTGATGTAGCTATTTATAATGTAAAGGGTCAGCGGGTAAAATCCTTTGGTTCGGTTATGACCAATGTAGATGAAGAAGTTAGCTTCCATTGGAATGGAAAGGATAATGCAGGCAAAGCGCTTTCCAATGGAGTGTATTTATATTCAGTAAAAGTCAATGGAAAAGACTATGCTACCAAGCAGTTGATATTGATGAAATAAATTTCCTAATATTACTCGTTCCCAACGCCTTCGTTGGGAACGCAACTTTAGGGGCTGAATATATTCAGCCCCTACTTCTTTTCACCTTCTACTGCAGAACCATCTGAAAATAACAATATAAATCGATTTTTAAATAAGATGAAATCATTGAGATTAAGAAAATAGTATTTTATTTATTCCCTTTAACACTCGTTCCCAAAGCTTTAGGACGTTAAATGCGAAGCATATTTAACTGTTCCCTCGTTGGGAACGCAACTATCGGGGCTGAATATATTCAGCCCCTTTTTTTTATCACGAAAACGCAGAAAACAAAATTCCTGTAAAAAAACGATCGTTATCTGATAGGAACGAAGGATCTATTCTTATAAAAATGTAATGTATGGCAGGTAGGATTGGTTGAGTACTGTAACACAAGATTCCAACCTGTCAAGGCGTAGTGAAACGAAGACTGATCTTGCGTACTCAACATCGGAATGTTGAGTTACCATTACTTATTTCCTCCTATACCAATTACTGAGACGTCACTGACCACTGTATGACGGCAACCTTGCTGAATCATCCTTATTCATTACAATAATTTTGATTGAAGATTGAAGAACACTGTTTTGAGATTTCAGAAGTGACTATTTTTATGTAATTTTCAGCGTGTTCTGAGAAAATAGATTCTTCGCTCCATTTCATTCCGCTCAAGAATGACAAACCTTGTTTAAGGTTTATCAGAATCGGGTGAGTGCTATGAGAGTAAAGAATGGAACACAGATCCAGAAAATATAATAAAGAAAATAATATAATGAATTCTTAATCTGTGAGGATCAGTTCAATCTGTGTGATTCAGTGAGTTAATAATTTGAAATTTGAAATTTGAAATTTGAAAATTAATTTTAATTCTTTATCTGTGTTCATTTGTGAAAATTTGTGTTAATTAGTGGTTAAAAATTCTTGATCTGCGGAAATCTGCTTAATCTGTGTTCATCTGCGTCCTATTTCTAGAATAATAATTGATCCTATCTATTACCCTTAAAAGGTTTCTTCCTCTCAAAATCAGGTACGAAATCATCTATGTCTTTCCTCAATTTGAAATCTTGAGGAAATTGCACTAACATATTCCGAAATCCCAAACTCAAGGCATGTTCATGCACTTCCTCAAACTCCTCTAATGTAATGCGTCTATGTAAAAAAGATTTCTTTGAAAATTTTTCATTATGCAAAATAATTGCTGAAGGATAGTACTGTGACATCAAACTTATTGGAATGTCTTTCCCAAATTCGATAAAAAGAGTCGAGAGTATATCTTTCGAGTTCTGCATGTGATCCGGCAAAATGAGATGTCGAACTAGAACTCCTTTTGTTGCGATCAGTTTTTCTTCCGTAAAAGAATCCAGAAATCCCTTTTGCCGAACCATTTCGATGAGTGATTCAAGAGCTCTTTCAGGATAATCTTCAGCATTGGAAAGTTCTTTTGCTAATTGTTTGTCGGCATATTTGAAATCAGGCATGTAGATATCCGCATATTCTACAAGAGATTTAACACTTTCAACTTTCTGATATCCGGACATGTTGTATAAAATGGGAAGAGAGATATTTTGTTCTCTTAGTAGCTCCACAATTTCGATTGTATGCGGGAAAAAGTGATCGGGAGTAACAAAATTTACATTATGGATATTATAAGATCGAACAAGTTTTTTAAATTCGAGAACAACCTGTTCAGAAGTGTAACTGTTACCGAGTCCTTCAAAGGATATTTGATAATTCTGGCAGTAGCAGCACTTAAGAGAACATCCGGTTAAGAAGACTGTTCCTGAGCCATTTGTTCCTGAAATTGGAGGTTCTTCGCCAAAATGTGCTCCAATGCTTGCAATTTTAAGTTTATCTGTTTCCCCGCAATATCCAGTCTGTCCTACAGTTCGATCTACTTTACATTCTCGGGGACAGAGAGTGCAGTTCTGATAATTTGTTTTAAATACTTGATTATAAATTATATTCATATTGTTAATACTACTTGTCGCACTTCGACAAGCTCAGTGTGACATGATCAAATATCAGAGATTCTTGATCTTCTCAATAATATCTGTCGTTGATTTGCCTTCCACAAATTTCAAGCTTTTTACTTTTCCGCCGAGTGCAAGCACAATATCGCTTCCAATAATATCCTGCACAGCCCAATCACCGCCTTTGACAAGGATATCCGGTTGTATTATTTTAATAAGCTCGTAAGGAGTGTCTTCATCAAAAATACACACATAATCCACAGATTTGAGGTTATCGAGCACTACAGCTCTGTCCTGCTGATAATTAAGAGGACGATCAATACCCTTGAGTCTTCGCACAGACTCATCACTGTTCAATCCAATTATCAGGATATCTCCAAGTTTCTTGGCATTATTCAAGTATTCAATATGCCCTCTGTGAATGAGATCGAAGCAGCCATTGGTGAATACTATTTTCCTATCTGCGTCATGAAGGTTCTGTGCAATTCCGACTATCTCTTCTCTTGTAAGGATCATTTGTTATTCCATTTCTTTAATGAGTATAAAATTTCTTCAGGAGAAGCTGTTGCAGCGCCAACTTTTCCGCACACGACACCTGCTGCATGGTTTGCGATTATAGATGCGGTCTTGATGTCGCAGTTTGCGGTAATCGCAAGCATGAGAGTACTGATGACTGTATCACCTGCACCCGAGACATCATACACTTCCTGAGAAAAGGTGGGTATCTGCCAGCTGTTGTTTTGATCATCACAAATGAACATACCCTTTGAACCGAGAGTGATAACAACATATCTACAGCTTAGTTTGTCCATGAGCTTCTGTGCAATGACCTTTAGATCTTCATCAGATTTGATCTCAAATTGTAGATTTTTCTCTGCTTCATGTTTGTTCGGTTTGAAAAAAGTCACATTTTTGTATTCAAAGAAATTTCTGGCTTTTGGGTCAACTCCGATGAATTTGTTGTGCTTTTGTGCAAGAGATGTGAAAAGATGAATAAGCTCTTTTGTCAGCAGTCCTTTATTGTAGTCCTGAAGAATGATGCCGTCGATTTCAGGAATAATTTTCTCGGCAAAGTTTTTGATTTCTTTATACATTTCACTATCGATCTCATCATCCTTCTCGAAATCGATGCGTACGAGCTGCTGGTTACGTGCGATCACCCGTGTTTTTTGGGTTGTCGGACGAAGTGAGCTATAAAATATACCCTCATCAGAAATGTTGTTATCGCGGAATATCTGCCGCAATTGATTTCCACTCTGATCATTTCCAACTGTTCCAATTATAAGAGGTTCAGCACCAAGTGCTTTAATATTTTGGGCAACATTTGCAGCACCGCCGGGACCAAATTTTTCTTTCTCGACCTTTACAACCTGTACCGGTGCTTCAGGTGAAATTCGATCAACATCTCCGATGATGTAGTGGTCCAGCATAAGGTCACCGACAACAAGTATTTTCTTGGAAGCTATCGATTCAAATATTTTATTGAGAGTAAATTCTTCAATATTCATTTTACTCCTTCAAGCAAAGAATTTAACCATCCGACTACGCTGTGCTTCGCCGTGACAGACGAAAGGCACGAAGTTCACGAAAAATTGCTGAAGATTAGATTTAATATTTTTTCTTAATTTCATAATACAATCCTTTCAATCTCTACTTTAGGATAAGATGAAAAGTTTACTAATAAACCTAGTTTTAATCCAGCAGCTTTAAGATAATTTAAGAGTTGAGCTTTATGAATATTAGAAATTTCAGATACTGCTTCCGGAAATCCATGTCCTAAAATTTTATACACTTCAAACATTGAGTCCTGAATTTTATAGCTTTCATTTCTATAAATTATCTTTTCGTGTTTTTTGTGGTTCATATTACTCTTTCAAATGGATGGGGTAATTCCCATCAAAACACGCAAAACAAAAATCTTTCTCATCATTAATGAGACTTTTCAGCTCAGGCACAGTAAGATAACGAAGCGAATCAGCATGTAGAAAAGTAGCAATGTCTTCGACTGTTTTTTGATTTGCAATAAGTTCTTCCATTGTGGGGGTGTCTATTCCATAATAGCAGGAATATTTTACCATAGGGGAGCCGATGCGCACATGAATCTCTTTTGCACCATGCCTTCTTACCATTTTGACGATCTTTCTTAATGTGGTTCCCCTGACGATCGAGTCATCGATCAGCGTGACTTTTTTTCCTTCCAGGTAACCGGGGAGTGCGTTGAATTTCTGGCTTACATTCTCGTCCCGAATTGTCTGTTCCGGTGCAATAAATGTGCGTCCGACGTAGTGATTTCGGATGAGACCAAGACTGAAATCCATACCAAGTTCTTTTGCATATCCGAGCGCTATAAAATTGCTCGAGTCAGGCACTGGCATGACAACATCAGAGATGATATCCTCTTTTTTGGCGAGTTTTTCACCGAGTTTTTCACGAAATGCATAGACTGCATTATCATATACAATACTGTCTGGACGTGAAAAATATATGAGTTCAAAAATACAGTGTGCAGTATGTTTTCTGCTTCTGAACTCGTCAGGATTTAGCTGGATTGATTCCATTCCCTTTTCATTTACATGAATGATCTCGCAAGGTGACACTTCTTTTTTGAATTGAGCTCGAATGATGTCCAGGCAGCAGGATTCTGATGCGAAAACATAAGTGCCATCATCAAGCTCGCCAAAGATAAAAGGTCGGTTTCCGTGTGGGTCGCGAAATGCATAGAGTTGATCTTTGACAAGCAGCAATGTTGAGTAAGAACCATTAAAATGCTGCATGACATTTTTGATAGAATCAACAATTGAGAGCCCTTGTTTTTCATGAAAATAAGCAATATATTTCAGGATGAGTTCACCGTCATTCTGCGATTCGAAAAAGACGTCCTTAGCTTCGAGTTCTTCGCGCAATTCTTTATAATTAACTATATCGCCGTTGCTTGCGAGAGCAAACATCGGTCCGGAAAGATTGTACAATATATGGGGTTGTGCATTTCTGATATCTGAAGAACCCTTGGTTGGATAGCGGACATGACCTATCGCAACATGTGAAGGTATCTGCTTGAGCACCTCTTCATGAAAAACTTCTTTGACGAGCCCCATTTGTTTTATAAGTTGTAATTTTTCACCGTCGAAATACGCGATTCCACAGCTTTCCTGTCCACGATGCTGCGCAGCAAAAAGTCCAAGAACTGCGAGGCGAGAAGCAGTTTCAGATTTTTTGTCTTTCTGATATATTCCAATTATTCCGCACATAGTTCTGAGTTACTTTTTCCTTCTAAAAGATATTTTCGATTCTTCGCCTTTTCGCAGACGACCGATATTTTCTTTATGATGATATATTATCAATAATGCTGTAAAAGTTGTCAAAACAAAAAGAGGAATTTCATCAAAATTGGGAATATTGTGGATGATCTCAACTACCCAGAAAACAAGTACTGCAACGACAGAAGCAAGAGACACGTAACGGAAAAGAGCAACAATGATCAAAAACGCTCCTACTGCGATCAAAGAGGGAATTGGCAGTAAATTGATATATACACCCGCGCCTGTTGCCATACCTTTTCCACCTTTAAATCTCAGGAAAACCGGATAAATATGTCCAATGATTGCAGCTAATCCAATTACAACGATCGCGATCTGATAAGTTTGCGGATTCGTATAATCAAAGCAAGGATTAAATCCAAGAATTGTGTGTTCGCTGGATTGCGCAAGTAGAAGCCGGCCGATTTCAACTGCGAAAAATCCTTTGAAGAAATCAAAAATAAGTGAGATAATCCCGGGTACTACTCCGAGAGTTCTCAAAACATTTGTTGCCCCGATGCTCTTACTTCCATGCTCCCGGATATCAATTTTTTTGAGGATCTTACCCAAAATAAATCCACTGGGAATCGCACCAAGAAAATAGGAGATGAGCAAAGCAATAAGTAAAATCATGATTTATCCTTAAATTTAAATTTGACCGTGATGCCGTCAAAGCCGAATTCGTCACGAATCTGATTATGTATGTATCTTTTATAATTTTCTGTAATGAGCTTTGCATTATTCATGGCAAACAGGAAAAGCGGGGGATTAGTATCGACCTGGGATGCATAATAGAATTTAACTCGTTTGTGTGAAGGATGGTTTGGTGGATTTTGCGCAACGATTTTTTGAAGAAAGGTATTCATATCATGTGTGGAGATCCGCTTCATTCTCTGCTGGTTCACATAAAGGATCAGGTCAAGAAGTTTCGTGACACGCTGACCGGTTGTCGCAGAAATAAAAATGAGAGGAGCATAGCTGGCATAATTCACACTATAGCGAATTTCTTCTTCGTATTTTTTTGCAGTCTTGTGATCTTTTTCGATCACATCCCATTTATTGACAACCAGAATGAGCGCTTTGAACTGGGATTGAGCATATTCAATGATCCGTTTGTCCTGAACTGATATTTCTTCCTGGGCATCCAGAAGGACAAGGACTATATCAGCATCGTCGATGCTACGAATACTTCTCAGGTTGCTGAAATACTCAATGCCAAATTTTACCCTGCTCTTCCTGCGGAGTCCGGCTGTATCTATAATGGTTAAATCGAAATCCTTGTATTCAAAATTCAGATGTACAGAATCACGAGTGGTGCCCGGAATATCATTCACAATAACAGCATTCTGACCCATGATCTTATTTACTAATGAGGATTTTCCGACATTCGGTTTGCCTACAACTGCAATCTTGATGGTATCCTCTTTAAACTGTTCTCTCATTTCATCATTGGATGGGAGCTTATTTACGATCTGATCTTGAAGTTCCGAAAAATTTCTTCCACTAAGCGCAGAAATTCCAATAGGTTCACCGAATCCGAGGTTCATGAATTCATAAACTTCCAATTCCTCTTTATCATTATCGACTTTGTTTACAGTGAAGATGACTTTATCCTGTACAGGGAAGAGCATTTTTGCGATTTGCTGGTCATAATCTGTGACACCGATTTTACAATCTGTCGCAAACACGATCAAATCAGCTTCTTCAATGGCAAGTTCGGCCTGTCCTTTGATGGATTGCGTCATTGTATCATTTGTACTGGGTACGATCCCGCCCGTATCCACAATGATAAAAGGATAACCGTTCCACTCGGTTTGGTAATATTTTCTATCCCTGGTAACTCCGGATTCCTTATCAACGATCGCAAGTTTCCTTTTCACCATCTTGTTAAAAATGGTTGATTTGCCCACATTTGGGCGTCCTACTATTGCAACAATCGGTATAGCCATAATTTATTAAAACACAGTGGGATTTTCGGGGAAAAGGTTGTCAAATAATTTGTGGAATGAGCTTACATCATACAGGAAATTCTGATGAATGGGAAGGAGAAAGGAAGAAAATAGGACGCAGATCAACGCTGATGATGTTGATAAACACAGATTAAAATCTGAAATTATACAAAAATTTCCTCTGTATTCTATGCTTACCAGAGCGAAGTGGAACAAAGACTGGTTTGAAAAAGTATAGTCCTGAATTTTCAGGATTAAGTATGATGGTCTCTGTGGTCTCTGTGTCTCTGTGGTTGTATATTTGTACAATTTCCTTATTTCAAATTAGCAACGCAATTATCACATTCATGGTGAGAACAGAACTGGTAATAGAGTTGTATCATTCCCTGTTGCATTTGTAAGTTAATACGGAAATGTATGCCATCACTCAACAGAGTGTGCATATAATTTGTAATATAATTTTCGGATAATTTTGGTAGATCGCCATACACTTTGGAAATCACTTTCTGCAATGTATCATAATGCAGCGTCTCCGCATATACATAACATATCGGCAGAATAATATTTGAGAAAATATCCCTGCATCGTGATGAACCGATCGAAGGATGACCAGCTTTAGTTAATAAGCTTGAAAATTCTTCTTCAATTTTCCGAGCATCAATTTTTTGTGTATCGCCAAAACTAAAAAGCGCAACAATCGAGTTGATCAAATTTCCTTGATGAAGAGCGGTGTAGAGAAAAGGTGCAATTTGCCAGAGTCTGTACACGGGATGATTTTGTGGACGGCACCGGAAGAAGTTCCAATCATCTTTTTGTAATGATTGGTGAGATTTCGTATGAAGATGAGAACGAACTTTATCAAATCGCTGCAGGAGTTTGTCGTCAATGAAAGTATATTTATAATCATGCAGATCAAGTCCGCATGTGAAAAGTAATATGCAAAAGATATCTTTGAAATCCTTATATTCGTTCATGAAAGTTTTCAATTTCTGAAATGGAAGCAGCTTTGCCAGCCGGAAAAACGGCATTTTATTCTTGCCATATCCAAGAGCTTCGATTATTCCTTCATAGAGGATTTGATTAAAATCCGAGTTGTATAATTCAGCGGAAAAGCGTTTGCTCTTTTTCAGAAAACGTTCATTTCCCAGATTAAGAAGCAAGTTACATAATTTTTCTGAATTGCGTAAATCCTTTACCAGAAGGCATTCTATTGTTTTCTGCTGTGATGTATCAAAGGGTTTTTGTCCGTATCTTTTCCATAATTTGTCTATCTGCTGGTCAAGATTGAGCTGGAGTTCCAGTATGGGTATTTTGTTGCTGCTTTCAGAGATTGTAAATTCAGCATTCTGGCTATTTGTGAAGACTACATGAAGGATTACATTATTATAATTTTTATCCTCATGATGATTGTGGGCTTTCCAATCGTACTCATGCTTGTGTATCTCAACATCTCCCCGCAGCTTTTTACCATCAAAAAGAATGATGCTGTTCACAAAATCGGGTCCAGCATCTGTATTCCATTTACCCTGGAAAAGAATTTCTATCTTAGTTCCAGCAACAGTTCGTATAGTATCTTTAATATGCTGTTCATCCCAGATATGATATAAAAAATTTTCAGCGATATATTTTTTCATTTGTTCCTCTTAATCATAAATGTATGAAAAAAAGTAATAATTTTTTGTCAATTTTCCTATAATGATTATATTTTTTTCATAAAAATTTGACACAAGATTTGTAATGTACAAATTAGTCGATAATTACAGAAAAAAATCCATCCATGGAGGCCGCATGACCAAAGCCGATTTAATTCAGGCAATTTCTCAGGAAACTGGAATAATATTGAAAGATACAAAAATTATCGTTGATGCACTCTTGGATAATATAAAGATCAGTATGATCAATGGAGAGCACATTGAACTTAGAGGATTTGGTACTTTTAAAAACAAGGTACGTAAATCGCGCATCGCACGTAATCCCAATACAAAGGAACTTGTTCATCTTCCTAAGCGAGTTGTTCCCACCTTTAAGTTTTCAAAATTCTTTATTGATGAAGTAATGGATAACAACTAATCATTTTGGAGATTCAATGCCCTGCGGGAAAAAAAGAAAAAAAGCAAAAATCAATAAGCATAAACGTAAAAAGAGACTTAAAAAGAACCGTCATAAAAAGAAATAATGATGCTTTGCTGTTCTGAATAGCACACGCATCTAAAAATGGAGTACGGTATATGTACAAAATACTAGCGAAACTAAGTGCTATTGTTGCAGCTATATTAATACTTCTCGGAATAATCGATAAGATATTCTTTCCTCACAGCAATATTCTGTTGCAGCATGAAAACTATTTCATTGCGGCAAATCCATTCATTTTGTTTGGAATTTTCTTCCTCATTGCGTCTTATATAAAGTCTCGGAAAAAAGAATAGTATAAAATTTCGTAAAATCACATTCACTCATAATAAAATGGTCGGGATGGCCGGATTTGAACCGGCGACTTCTTCGTCCCGAACGAAGCGCGCTACCGGGCTGCGCTACATCCCGACGGGGAATCAAAACCTTAGTATGATAATCATCTGTCAAGAAAAAGCGTGCTATGTCATCAGCACATGGAATAAGAAATAAGTGTTTGAGCTTTTCATTGACAAATATAACCATCAGTATAAAATTTATTGTAAATAATTTAGGTTTTAAGTATATATGACAAAAAAAATTTTAAAAGAGCAGGAAAATATATTACCAATAATTCCCACCAGAAATATTGTTATCTTTCCTCAGATGATCGTACCTTTGGTTATTGGAAGAACGCATTCTATCAAAGCAACAGAAGAAGCATACGGAAAGAACAAGATAATCTTTTGTGTTGCACAAAGATCACCAGATACTCAAAAACCTCAGCAGGAAGATATGTATGATATGGGAGTTATATGCCAAATTTTGCAGATTTTGAAAATGCCGGATGCAACTATTCGAATTCTTGTTGAGGGATTACAGCGCGCAAAGATCGAGAAGCTCTATTCGTCGGAAGATTATATGAGCGCAAAACTGGATCTCATTCCTAAGGAAACCTTGAAAGAAACCTCTGAGAATATTGCACTCCTTCAAACACTGGAACATGATTTTAAAGAATATGGGAAACTGAGCAGAAACTTCTCTGACGATGTTCTTATTACCTATGAAAATCTCAAATCAATAGACGATAAAGTAGATTTTATTGCATCGAATATCGATCTTGATCTGGAAGTAAAGCAGAAAATCCTTGAATTAAATTTAATGGAGAGGATTTTCGATTTGATAGAATATATTTCCAAGGAACTTGAGATATTGAAAATTCGTAAGAAAATCGCAGGTGAGGTGAGAAGTAAACTGACAAAGTCCCAGAAGGAATATTTTCTCAATCAGGAACTGAAAGCGATTCAGAAGGAGCTTGGATTTTCTGAAGATCAGAATGTCGAAGTGAGAGAGCTTGAAAAAAAGATAAGTAAGCTTCAACTAACAGAGGAAGCAAAAGAGAAAGCTGAATATGAACTGAACAAACTTCGAAGAACCAATCCCATTTCACCAGAATACTCAGTTTCTTTAAACTATCTTAACTGGCTCACAGACCTACCGTGGAATAATCCAAAAAAGGGACGATTTGATCTCACAAAAACAGAAAAAATTCTTGATGACGATCACTACGGCTTGAAAAAGATCAAAGAACGTATTATTGAGTATCTTGCGGTGCTCAAAATGGTCAAAAAAGTTAAAGGGCAGATACTATGCTTTGTCGGTCCTCCAGGTGTCGGAAAAACATCGCTGGGACAATCAATTGCACGGGCATTGAATAGAAAATTCGTGCGTCTTTCCCTTGGTGGTGTGCGTGATGAAGCTGAAATTCGAGGGCACAGAAAAACATATATCGGTGCGATGCCGGGAATAATCATCCAGGCAATGAAACGCGTTGGTGCAAAAAATCCAGTAATAATGCTCGATGAAGTCGATAAAATGAGTATGGACTTTCGTGGAGATCCATCATCAGCATTGCTCGAAGTGCTCGATCCTGAACAGAACTATGAATTCCATGATCATTATATTGAGATTGGATACGATCTCTCACAAGTACTATTTATTACTACTGCAAACAATCTTTTCTCGATTCCTCCAGCACTACAGGATAGAATGGAAGTTATTACACTGCCGGGATATACCGAATTAGAGAAATGTCGGATCGCTGAGGGATTTCTTCTTCCAAAACAGCTTGTAAAACACGGCTTTAACCATAAGATCAGAGTAGAATTTTCCGACAATGCCTTTCTCAAAATAATAAGAAATTATACACGTGAAGCCGGAGTACGTAATCTTGAAAGAAATATTTCATCAATTCTTCGAAAAATAGTGCGCGAGTATCTTAAAGATAAGAGTAAGAATTCCTATAAAGTGGCTGAATCCAGCATCAGAAAGTATCTTGGTATAGAGAAATATCTCTACTCAGATGTAAAGAAAGAAGATAATATTGGCGTGGCAAATGGTCTCGCTTGGACTTCTGTTGGTGGTGTTCTTTTGCAGGTAGAAGCCGTAGTTCTGGAAGGAAAGGGCAATCTTTCTCTCACCGGGAATCTCGGTGATGTAATGAAAGAATCAGCCAGTGCAGCGCTGAGTTATGCCAGGGCTCATTATGCTGATTTCGGAATAAAAAAGGACTTTTATAAAACTAAAGACATTCACATCCATGTTCCGGAAGGTGCGATCCCGAAAGATGGTCCTTCAGCAGGGATAACTATCGCAACAGCAATCATATCAGCGCTTTCCAAGAGAAAGGTGCATGTAGATTATGCTATGACGGGCGAGATAACTCTTATGGGTGATGTGCTGCCCATTGGCGGATTGGAAGAGAAACTTGTTGCTGCGCAGCGCGCTAAGATAAAAAATATAATTATTCCAAAAAAGAACTTTAGAGAATTGACGGAAATTCCAAAACAGATTACAAAGGGCTCAAATATTATATCAGTTGAAACAATGGATGAGGTGCTTGCTCATGCATTACATAAGAATACAGGAGCTGAATAAATGGATTTTGAAATAGTCTCAAGAACAAAGATTGAAGGAAATTCTGAGGAACTCGTCTTGAAAACCGAGAAAAACAATCTACAACACCTTGGCTATATCCTTGAGACAGTTGAAGGGATGTGCCATTATACAACTATAGATAAAGAAGAAACCCTGCTTAAGGTGGTTTACACCCTTGATTTCAAAGAAGATGTTGCCCGGATTTTACAATCACTTAAGGAAAATAAGAATTAATTTTATTCTCATATTAGATGGATCTTAATAGAAAAATTGAACAATCAATACTAGCTCATATCAAAAAAAATGTTGTCTCCGACCAGGGAATTGAGGATCTGATTGATGATGTATTTGACAATAAATCTGACCCTCTGACAATTTTACTTTCATATTGAGAAATTCCAAAAGAATAATGGATATGTGTTTTGATAGATCAGCAAATCTGAGAAAAATATTTTAAAGGTTTATTACATAATGAACGGATTAGTAGAAGTTAAATTCAAACAAGACGAAAAACGGTATTACGAGAATACTAATGATATTGAGATTAGAAAAGGTCTGTACGTAATTGTCGAAGCGGAAAAAGGTGCAGACATGGGTTGTGTAGGTAATTATCCACTTGGAAAAAAGAAGCTCAATCTTCCCGAAAGCTATGCGATAAGAAAAATTGTCCGTGTTGCGAGAGAGGATGATATCGATAAGATGAATCGCATTCGTGAAAAAGAAGCAGATGCAAGAAATAAATTTCTCGATGCACTTAAAGATCAACCATTTGAAATGGACCTGGTGGATGTAGAATATCAGTTTGACGGCAATAAACTTTCATTTTTTTTCATAGCAGAAACGAGGGTGGATTTCCGGGATTTTCTGAAAGTACTCGCACGTATCTTTCGAACCCGTATTGAACTCCGTCAGATCAACGAGCGTCAGGAAATTAAAAGACTCGGAGGTGTGGGACCTTGTGGTAGAGAGTTGTGTTGCAAAAATCTCGATCTCAATTTTGATCGTGTCACCATCCAAATGGCTAAGGATCAGAATGTGAGTGTAACCTCTTCCAAAATGCGCGGACTTTGCGGCAAACTCTTATGCTGCCTTGCGTATGAAGAAGAATTTTATAAGGAAGAAGCAGAAAAATATCCCAAGATTGACGAAGAGATATTCTATAATGATAAGAAAATGACGGTTGGGAAAAACAATTATCTTTCCTGCAGGATAGAACTTAGAGATGAGAATAACTTGTTGACAACTATTAGTTTTGATGATTATCTTGAGCAAAAAAATAAAAAGAAAAGAGCAAAATTTCCAATAAAAAAGAACAAGAGAAAAAAAGATGAACAATATTAAATCAATCGCATTAGAGCTTTGGTCTCTGGACGAGGAATCATCCAGCAAATGTAATGGAGCTCATCAAGTGTGTCTTCAATGTGCAGTCTGCAGATATAAAAATAATAACTATTCTTTGATTGATAAAGTGCCATCACAGCATGAGCTTGCGCAGTATATCGATCATACGAATCTCAAGCCGGACGCTACAAATGTGGAGATAGTCAGATTGTGCCAGGAAGCGCGAACCTATGATTTTGCATCTGTTTGTGTGAATCCCTATAATGTGAAGCTAGCAAAGAGAGAAATGGACAGGCGTGTCGTTTGTTCGGTGATTGGATTTCCGCTTGGAGCAAATCTCACTCATACAAAATTAGAAGAAACAAAGCTCGCTCTTCAACAGGGCGCAACCGAATGTGATATGGTCTTGAACATCGCGGAACTCAAAGAACAGGGTTACAATTATATACTCACCGAGATCGAGAAGATCGCAGAGCTCTGCCATGAAAACGGAGCGATACTGAAGGTCATCCTTGAAACATGTCTGCTCAATGAAAGAGATAAGATCATTGCATGCCTGATCGCAAAAAAAGCAGGAGCTGACTTTGTAAAAACATCGACCGGATTCTCAAAATCAGGGGCAACCGTAGAAGATATTATGTTGATGCGGACTATTGTTGGAGATTATATGGGAGTGAAAGCATCCGGTGGAATTCGTGATACTGAGACAGCGCTTAGGATGATCGCAGCCGGAGCAAATCGTATCGGAGCAAGCAGCAGTTTATCCATTGTCGGAGCGTAATTGAGAGTCATACTCGCAGGTTACAACTTTGATGTTTCCCAGCTTCCTTCACAAGAAGCTCTATGTACTCCTGAAACTATTTCCGCTGCCTATGCACGCATAAGCCGTTCAAAAAAATCCGTAGATGAATTAAGGAAGGATGCAGCCCACGATGTTGAGAAAGCACGAAGATCAAACAAAAATATTGTGTTTGAGATGGGGCATAGTTCTGTTGCCGAGCACGCAGTTTTCAATTTTGATATCATCGGCATTTCCCGTTATCTTACAGAATTTGTGCAGCGTACCAGATTGGCTTCTTTTACGGAAAAATCCCAGCGCTACGTTACACTCGATGGAGATTATGTCATACCTGAAGAACTTCAGAATGATGCCCAAGTTTTAAAACAATTTCAGGACACGATCAGATTACAAAATGAGACGTACCTATCACTCTTTGAAAAGCTGAAAATCTATTTTCAACAAACTACCTCGCTATCCCAAAAAGATATTGAAGGTCGGGCAAAAGAGGATGCGCGCTATGTACTTTCCTTGGCAACTCAAACCCAGATGGGAATGACCATCAATGCCCGAAGCATGGAGCATTTACTCAAACGATTGTATGCGCTTCATCTTGTCGAAGCAAAAAATCTTGCTGACAGTTTGTACGAGCAGGTCAGGAATATTGCACCGTCACTTATTCGTTATATCGAGCCCTCGGAATATGATGCGCAAAAATATATAACTGATATTATCGGCGAGTCCAAAAAACCAGTAGAAAAGTGCATTCTTCTATCCTATCCAACACAGGCAGATGAGAGAATTATTGCAGGATTACTTTTCCGTGCAACGGGATCTGATTACCACACTGCTTTCGAAGATGTGAAACTAATGAGCAAGCAGGATAAAGAACAAATACTACAACGATATTTGACGGGTATTACCTGCCATGATTCCCTGCCTCGCGAGTTTGAATTGGTCGATCTGATTTTCCAGATAAATATTAGCTCATCATGTTTTGCACAGCTCAAAAGGCATAGAATTGCAACAATAATCTCGACTGATTATAATCCGAAATTTGGATATACGGTTCCAAAAAGTATCGATGGAATCAAGCAGAGGGATGTTTTCCGAGATGTTATGGAAAAGTCGGAAAAAATGTATGAAATTCTTTCGGAAGACTATCCGGAAGTAAAGAACTATATTCTGATAAATGCGCACCACAAAGTAGTGTTGTTCAAATGCAACATGCGGGAGCTTTGCCATTTTGCGCGCTTGCGCCGGGATGCACATGCGCAGTGGGATATTCGGGAACTTGCTCAAAATATAATTGAAAAAGTCAAACTGGCAGCACCCCTCACATCGGTTTTAATATGTGGGAAAGATACCTTTCCTGAAGCAAATGGAAGGTTGTTCAGATAATTTCCTTTTCCCATCGTTCAAAGTCCGAACACCAATACTTGTTCACAAAGCTCAAACATCAATACTCGTTCCTAAAGCCCTCTTTGGGAACGCACTACTCCGAAGGCGTTACCAGGCAGGGATTTGTTAAACTAATTGAAAGCTCCTACTGAAAATATTGACTTAATTTTCATTAATCTTTTAAAAAAGTTATGGAGATTTAATGAAAAAGATTCGGGAAAAAAGAAAAAAAGAAATTAGATCACTCATAATTAGCTTAAAACTTTTTTTTGTTTTTCTTTGCATATTATTAATGAGTGGTTGCATTCGAAGCTGCATGAATGATAATGAGCATATCCAATTTTACAAACCATGTATATATATTATGAATGCAGATGGAAGTGATCTCAAAATACTGATAAAAGATAAATGGGTTTATAATATTCAATTTATTCCTAATACTACCAAAATACTTTATACATGGAATTCATATCTATACATTATCAACTACAATAATAATGAAATTAATATTATTAATGATACATTACAAGTTGGTAGTACTCGGGTTTCAGCAAACGGAGAAAAAATATTATTCTATAGGGGAAATAATGGATACGGCGATCTGTATATTTGCAACATAGATGGAACAAATGTCCAACAACTTACAAATTCTCCTCAAACAATAGAGAACTATCAGTCCTTTTCCTATGATGCGGAGAAGATTGTATATGTAGCTAAAACTGAAGATAAAACTAAAAACTATACAATATGTACTTTAAATATCAATAAAAATGAAGTTGACACATTAATAACAAGCGTGAATTGTATGTTAACCCATCCAATATTCTCACCTGATGGGGAAAAAATATATTATATTCATGAATATAATACTTATTATCATTTTTCTAGATTGTATGGAATTAATAAAGATGGAACAAATATACAAGAATTTGATGATGATTATGTGAGCTGGAACTCTCCATTATACATAACAACAAATGGAGATAAAATATTATATAAATCTGATTCACTTCATATAGTAAATAGTGATCATACAGGGAATCTAGCACTTGTAAAATGTAATGGTTATTCGTTATCTTCTGATGGTACTGAAATTGCTTATAGTAAGTATAGTATATCTTATAGTAGCATTTATAAAATCAACTCAGATGGAAGTGAAAATAAATTATTATTTTTCAATTTAGCTCATTCTTATCCAGTTTTTTCGCCCTCTGAAGATAAAATAGTATTTACTGGTTATTATCAAATAAATGAAACTAAAATTAATTATTTAACAAATTAAGAAAGGAGTGAGCAACTTCGTTCCTAAAGTCCTTATTGGTTCGTCAGTTTCTTTCCCTTCATTTACACTCGTGGTATTGGTGCGAGTGTAGTATAATCTATTAATTCAGAAATCTTAGTCAGAAAAATTGACAACAAATTCCTAATTAAAATCTTGGTATTAAAAATAATGACGCCCAAAAAATGCTTTCCGATAATCGTATCATCTCCCTCAGGAGCTGGTAAAAACAGCATTTGCGACGCGATAGTTGAGAAACGCTCAGATGTTGAATATTCTGTATCATATACTACTCGAGCAATCCGCAGAACTGAAGAAGATGGAGTAGATTATTTCTTTGTATCAGAAGATTATTTTAAAAAAATGATCCGGGAAGATGCGTTTCTTGAGTGGGCTCAATATCTCGGTCATTATTACGGCACCAGCAGGAAAATCGTGGAAGATACAATAAATAGAAATATGTTTATAATTCTTGCCATAGAGACGAAGGGTGCGCTTAAATTCATGAAGAAGAGACCGGATGCGCTCTCGATTTTTATTTTTCCTCCAAGCATGAAAGAGCTTGAAAGGCGTCTGAGAAATAGAAAAACAGATACACCCAATGTTATCGAAACAAGATTGGATAATGCAAAACATGAAATCGCCGACTCTGTATATTATGATCGATTCGTTATAAACGATGATATTGACCGTGTGAGCGATGAAATAATAAAATTGATATATAAAAAAAGCAAAGGAAAAGATATATATGGATAGCAAATTAATGCAAAAGTTCATAGAAGAAAACAACTGCACATTTCTTTATTTAATTCTTGCAAATGAGGAATTGGAGCGAATTTCCAAACTCCCATTTCAAATACAAAAGAATTTTGACAAAAAGTTTACAACCATTGCTTTAGATCATGTTGCAGATGCTGAAATTCCGGATTATTTTGTGCCGGAAGAAGAAAAAACCGAAGGCAAAATGCAGGACATTATAGACGAATAGGATCTATGCATTGAACACGATCTCGGAAGCCCAACTCAGAAAAATTGAATTACTAAAACTCTCGGGAATTAATGAAATTTTCACGCAGGAAACAGAACCTTTTTCCAAGGAGGATTACCTTCAGAAATTTGAAACTGAGTACCAGGATTGTGCGAACTGCAAATTAGCCCAAACGCGTAATAAGTTAGTCTGGGGTGGAGGAAATGCCGATGCCGATATTGTCTTTATCGGAGAAGGACCTGGCCAGCAGGAAGACCTTCAGGGAGTGCCCTTTGTAGGAAATGCAGGGCAGCTCCTTACCAAAATGCTTACTGCTATTGATCTGTCCAGAGAAGATGTATATATCACAAATATCGTGAAATGCAGACCTCCCGGAAATAGAAATCCCCAGGAAGATGAAATCAGGGCTTGTATGCCGTATCTGGAGTTCCAATTGTCGATCATTCAACCAAAAATAATTTGTGCACTCGGCAAAGTAGCAGGAAATGTGCTTCTGCAGTGCGATGACACATTAACAAAAATGAGACAGAAATTCTTTCCTTTTTCATCTTCAAAATTGATGGTGACCTACCATCCGTCAGCACTCCTGCATAATCCGGATTGGAAACGTCCTGCCTGGGAAGACATGAAAATGCTCAAACGAGAATACGCTGAATCGAGATAAATTATGGCTGAAAATACAACGAACAGAACAATGATAAACCAGGATTCGGTTCGAGTTCCACCGCACGATCTGAATGCCGAAGGAGCAGTGCTCAGCGCCATGCTTCTCGAAGAATGGGCAACTGCACGCGGGCTGGAACTTCTACGTGAAGATTATTTTTACAAAACTGCCCACAAGTATATTTTCAGAGCAATTCAGGAACTTTTCAATAAAAATATTGAGATCGATCTTATTACTATAATAGATGAACTCAAGAAGAAAGATGTGTTTGAAAAAATAGGCGGTACAGCGTATCTCACAGATATTCAGGACATTGTTTCATCAAGTGCAAACCTGGAAACCCATGCACAACTTGTTATAGAAAAAGCAACTTTGCGAAGTCTGATACATACTGCATCCTCGATCATAGATGAGTGCTACGGTACAGGACAGGATAGTAAGGAAATCGTCGAGCATGCAGAAAAGAAAATTTTCAATGTCACCCAGAGCATGATAAATGAGGGATTCGAAAGAGCTTTTGATATTGTCTCTCCAACGATAAAAAAAATCGATGAGATAGCAAAACGCAAAACGAAGATCGTGGGTGTAGCTACTGGTTTTAATGAGCTTGATAGAATAACAGGTGGCTTTCAGTCTGGGCAATTCGTTGTTGTTGCTGGTCGACCAAGTATGGGAAAAACTGCACTCGCTCTAAACATTGCTCATCATGCTGCTGTTTTTCAGGATAAAAGAGTTGGGATATTCAGCCTGGAAATGGATAAAGAAACCCTGATCATGCGTATGCTCAGTTCCGGCTCTGATGTGTCCCTGCATTCGATGCTTCACGGATATGGAATGGATAAAGATAAGATAATGAACCTGACGCGGCACGCTGATAAGATCGCAGAAGCACCCATTTTTATTGATGACCGCGGAAGCAATACCATGAACGATATCCGTTCAAAATCACGCCGGCTGAAATTCGAAGAAGGGCTCGATCTCCTCATTATTGATTATATGCAGCTTTTACTTCCAGTCGCATCGCGGCAGTCTCGCCAGCAGGAGATCTCAGAAATTTCACGATCAATAAAGATTTTGGCAAAAGAATTAGAGGTTCCTATAATTGCTGTTTCACAACTAAGCCGCGGACCTGAAGTTCGGCTGGATAAAAAGCCACAATTGGCAGACCTTCGGGAATCCGGCGCTATCGAACAGGATGCTGACCTTGTGCTTCTCATTTACCGTGAAGATTATTATAAGAAAGAAGAAGCTGAGAATCCCGGCATCGCAATCATAGATGTAGCAAAGAACAGAAATGGTCCTCAGGGGAGAATAAATCTTAAGTTTATTGGACATTATACTCGTTTTGAAAATATAGATAATCAGTCCTTCAAATGATGCGCATTCTTACATATCCAGTCTCTTCGGTTGGAAGGATACTCATCCGAACTGTACGGGATATTGGTAGATATTTCATCTTTTTAGGATTGACATTTAAGAGTCTCGGCAAAGTAGGGAAGAGACTTCACCTAACCTTTACACAGATGCAGAAAATGGGGGTGGAATCCATTCCTTTGATCGCTATTACTTCAGCTTTTACCGGCATGGTCACTGCAGTACAGGCAACGTACCAAACAGGCGGGATCCTTCCATATCGCTATCTTGGTGCCATGATCACGAAGTCTACAATGATCGAACTCGCACCAGTGCTCACTGCGCTTGTTATGGCTGGGAAGATCGGCGCTTCACTTGCTGCCGAACTCGGCACAATGCGTGTAACTGACCAGATCGATGCGTTGGAAGTACTTGCCATAAATCCATATGACTATCTTGTGGTTCCGCGCATTATTGCAGGAATAGTTATGCTGCCCGTGCTTACGGTTTTTGCAAATTTGTTCGGCATTCTTTCGGGATATTTTGTCTCTGTCTCGTTATATCATGTAACAACTGCGGAATTTCTAAGTGGTATAAGAACATTTTTTATTCCAGTTGATTTTTGGAGTGGTATAGTAAAGGCAGTTGCGTTTGGAATGATCATCACATCCGTGGGCTGTTTTCAGGGATTTTTTGCTCGTGGTGGTGCTGAAGGTGTGGGAAGAGTAACCACCCGTGCTGTGGTGATCTCATCAATTTTAATATTGGTAACTGATTTTATCGTTGCCGCAGTGATTTTTGGATAATGCCCTTTCATATCGTTCTTTACGAACCTGAAATACCTTCTAATACAGGCAATATTGGACGATTATGCGTAGGAACTCACTCGGTACTGCATCTTATTAAGCCAATGAAATTTCTGCTAAATGACAAATACCTCAAGCGAGCCGGGTTGGATTATTGGGACAAACTCCAAATTGAAATTCATGACTCATGGGATGCTTTCTTGATGAAATATCAGAATGCACAAAAGTATTTCTTTTCCACAAAAGCTGATAAATTGTATACTAATATTTCATTTCGTGATGGGGATTTTCTGATCTTTGGACCGGAAACGAGAGGTTTACCTGAATCTATCTTGCATGAACATTGGGAACACTCTTACACAATACCTATGACAAAAGATATCCGCTCTATAAATCTAAGCAACAGTGTCGCTATCGTATTGTATGAAGGGATAAGGCAAGTGGGAATGTTTTAACCATTCCTATCTAACAAGAGGAGTGTCTCGATTCTTTCGTGACGGGGTGTGTATTTAACAAAAAATATCTTCATTGAAAATTACAGCTTATTTGACATGAATTGATCGAATTTTAAAAACTTTACTCTCAGTCGGGGCGTAGCGCAGCCCGGTTAGCGCGCCTGGTTTGGGACCAGGAGGTCGGAAGTTCGAATCTTCTCGCCCCGACCAATAATGAATTTCATGGAGAGTTATGTTTTACATGTATATTTTACGGAATGATTTGCAAAAATTCGACAATGTCGGTTTTAAATTGTGCGAATTATTGAAACAAAAATATGGTGAAATCCAAGATATTCCCAAATTCAATCGGCAAATACCATTTTACGACCATCAACCATTCTCCGCATTCCTTCTTCCTTTTTACCTACAGATTTCATAATTATTCCTACTTTATTGACATAATAAGCAAAAAAACGAAGAAAAAGTAAAATAATCCTTAATAAGGAGCATACATGGATAAGAAAAAAATGGATGAATTCAAAGTAAAGGGCGAAGAACTTCTTTCTAAGGTGAAAGAGATTATTCATCAAGGTAATATCCGCAAGATCATCATCAAGAATGACAACGGCAAAACCTATATAGAGATACCTGTGACAATCGGAGTGGTCGGTCTGGTTCTGGCTCCAGTATGGGCAGCGATAGGCGCACTTGCAGCGCTTGCATCCCAGTTCACTATTCAGGTGATAACAAAAGAGGGAAAAGGGAAACCTGCAAAAAAAGAAGAGGTCCCCACCAAGGAAAAATAATCAACCTCGAAACGCGAGAAAACGGTTCCTGAAATACGGAACCCTTTATCATATCGAGACAATTTAGAACGGAATAGCTCATGGAATTGAACTACATGAAGATGCAGATCTTCGAGATCGGATTGCTTATTCTTGCTGCGTATATAGGCGGCATGATCGCACGAAAGCTGAAGATCGGCGAGGTTATCGGGCAGATATTCGGAGGAATTCTTGTTGGTCCGCACTTTCTCGAGATCGTACATAAATTCTTGCTCAACCATGAGGGACTCAAACAAATATTTTAAACCATTTTACGCGGTAATCCTCCTATAAAGAAAGCAAATTTCCTAAGGAGAATCAATGAAAAAAATCTTGCAGGTCATAGTAATACTTATAATAATTTTCAGCTTTTCTTCATGTAAAAGCCAGGAACTGTCTAGTGAATATTCAACATCAGATAGAGTGATCGACGGTCTGGTAGACGAATGGGAAGAGGATGAAATGACCTTTCTGGAAAAGCAGGATGTGATGGTTGGCTCGGTTAATGATGACGGGTATCTTTATATAAGTTTCTATTCAACTTCACGAGAACGAGCCATGCAGCTTATGATGTCCGGTTTTACTGTGTGGATAGATGCAAATGGTAAGAAAAAATCCTTTGGCATTCATTATCCGGTTAGAAATATCGATGGTATGGAGATGCAAAAATCTGAGAGAGGTGTCAACAAGCAATCCAGAGAAGAAAAATCGTCAACGGATAATGCCAAGCCCGATTTCATGGAAAAGGTGGATAAGAATCTTGTGATTATCGATGGGAAGGACGAGAAAGAATACAAGATAGAGTATCTGCAAGATATTCAGGTGGCATATACCTTTAATAGAGAAATGTTTATATACGAATTAAAAATACCTCTTACTGCTAAGGATCATGAATACTCGATTGAACCGACAGATAAAAATGTGATATATGTGTGCCTTGAAACCGATGAAGTTGAAAGAGCTCAAGGTCATGCAGGTGGTCCGGGACAGGGTGGACCTCCCTCCGGCGGAATGGGTGATAGACCACAAGGCGGACAAGGTGGGGGACCTGGAGGTCAAATGCGAGGTGATATGCAGGAAATGCCGTCAAGGTTCGAAGTATGGATGACAATCCATTTGGGAACCCCAACTGATTTAGAGAATGAGTGATTGAAGTAATATTGGAGATAAAATGAAAAAGATCGTAATAATCATACTAATAATAGCAGCTCTCGCCGTTGGCGCATATTTTCTTTTTTTTAAGAATGCATCAAATGGTGAAGTGACTTTTCAATATACTGACATGGAAAAGGGAGATATCGAAGTGCTCGTTTCGTGCACAGGAACTCTGGAAGTTTTAGGAGCTGTCGAGGTTGGTACGGAACTTTCCGGAACAGTCACCGAAGTACTCGTTGATTTTAATGATGATGTTGATGAAAATCAAATATTGGCTGTACTCGACACGACAAAGATAGTGTATGAAGTGCGAAATGCACAAGCTGCGTTTGCTAATTCTGAAGCACAGTATAAGCTCGCAAAAAGAAAGTATGAAGATGACAAAAAGCTTTTTGCGCAGAATTTTATTTCCGATCTAGACTTATTGACTTCAGAAACGAGTTATAAACAAGCGTATGCATCCTATGTGTCAGCAGAAATAAATCTGGAAAAAGCTCAAACCAATTTGAATAAATATTCCATCATCCGCTCACCCTTTAAAGGCAAAGTGATCGACCGATCTGTGGAGGAAGGGCAAACTGTTGCAGCAAGTTTATCAGCACCAGTCCTCTTTACTATTGCAGAAGACCTTTCCCAGATGGAAATTCATGCACTCGTTGATGAGAGTGATATCGGGCTTATAGATGAGGGACAGAAAGTGGAATTTACTGTCGCAGCATATACCGATGAAGAGTTTGTCGGAGTTGTACGGCAGATACGTCTTCAGCCAAAAGTAATTTCAAATGTCGTGAATTACACCGTAATAATCTCTACATCGAATGATCGGGGACTTCTTTTACCCGGAATGACTGCAACGATAGACATTGTCACAGAGTCTGTAGAAGATGTGTACTTTCTTCCGAATGCTGCATTAAGCTATACTCCTCCTACGAAAGTACTCGAAGATTTAATGAGAACGAGAGCGCAGCATTCACCACAGGGTAAAGAGAGCAGTTCACAAGGTCCTCGGCAGTTTGGAAGGATGGAACCAAGCGCTGAAATGTTGGAAAAAATGGCAATTGTATGGTTTGAAAATGAAGATGGAGAGATCATGATGACTCCCGTCGAGAAGGGCTTTAGTGACGGTATCAACACAGAGCTCACTCAGATCGGCAGGTTGACTTCAGATAGCAAGATAATTACAGGGGATAATGATAAAACGAAATCATCCTCAACTACATCAACAACAAGAAATCAGCAGCGTGGTCCGGGTGGACCTACAATGCGCGGGCTATTCTAAAGGTATATGATGACAAAAGTAATTCAAATTAAAGACCTCGTGAAACATTACTATGTTGGTGATATTGTTGTGCCTGCAATTCAGCATATCGATATTGAGATAGGGCAAGGTGAATTTGTCTCGATCATGGGAGCGTCCGGTTCCGGCAAATCGACTTTGATGAATATTATTGGATGTCTCGATGAACCGACTGAAGGGCAGTATTTTCTCGATGGAGAAGATGTAGCTAAGATGACAAAAAACCAGTATGCGGATGTGAGGAATAGGAAGATCGGATTTGTATTCCAGAATTTCAACCTGCTGCCACGCACAACCGCACTCGAAAATGTTGAACTGCCAATTCTGTATGATCGTTCGGGGACAAATAAGAACAGCAAAGCGCTTGCAAAAGAAGCTCTTATTCAAGTCGGGCTTGGTGACAGAATGGATCATGTGCCAAACCAGCTTTCCGGTGGACAAAAGCAGCGTGTTGCGCTTGCCCGGGCGCTCGTGAACAGTCCATCGATTCTCCTTGCTGATGAACCGACTGGTAATCTTGATTCACGAACCTCTATAGACATGATGAAACTTTTTCAAAAACTCAATAGCAGGGGTATCACGATAATTGTAGTCACGCATGAGCATGATATTGCATCCTATACGAGCAGAACGATATTTCTCCGTGACGGCAGGATAATCAAAGATAGGTTGCAGCAAGCAAAACAGGCAGCTCTTATCCCTGAAAAAGACATGAGTGATCCGGCTGAGGAGGTCGTATGAAGCTTTTACGTATAGAAAAAGTAGCATTATCAAGCATATTCAGAAATCGATCGAGGAGTTTGCTCACCTCCCTCGGAATTATCATTGGTGTGTGCTCTGTGATCGTGATGGTCGCAGTGGGTGAGGGCTCTCAGAAAAAGATCGAAACCGATATTTCAAGTATGGGAACAAACCTCCTTATGATCCGTCCCGGGAGCAGTTCGTATCAAGGTGTTCGTGGAGGAGCAGGAAGCAGAGAAAGTCTCACTATGGATGACTGTGAAACTCTGCGGGAGCAGGCAACGCTTGTGCAGGCAATCTCGCCAAGTGTCAGCACTTATGCTCAGATAATCGGTGGCTCTGGTAATTGGAATTGCAAAGTTGAAGGCGTGTCCCCCGAATATCTTGAAATCAGAAATTTTGAGATCGAACAGGGGACGATGTTCACGGAAAAGGATATTGCTTCCAGAAAAAAAGTCGCAGTGATAGGTAAAACAATTGAAGAAGAATTATTTCCGAGTGGAAACGCAGTAGGCCAGAAACTAAGGATAAATAATACTCCTTTCACCATCATAGGTGTGCTTGCAGAGAAGGGGAATAATTCGATGGGAATGGATCAGGATGATTTCGTGCTCGCGCCTTCGATGACAGTACTCTATCGTTTAAAAGGCGGCAAGTACGGCTCTTATGTGAACATGATCTATGTCAGCGCAGTTTCTGATGATGTGATTGATGAAGCTGAAGTAGAACTAACAACCATTTTACTTAGAGCCCATAAAATTGACTTCGAAGATGATGCAGATTTTACCATTCGCAGTCAATCAGAAATCACTGATTTTGCAACTTCCACCGCATCGACACTCACCTTACTTCTTGGTGCAATTGCCGGAGTTTCGCTCATAGTGGGCGGCATCGGTATTATGAATATTATGCTTGTTTCAGTGACAGAAAGGACAAGAGAGATCGGCATCCGCATTTCTGTAGGCGCACGGACAAATGACGTATTGTTGCAATTTCTCGCTGAAGCAATTACGCTCAGTCTGATAGGAGGAATACTCGGTCTTCTCTTTGCGATGATCATTACAATGATCCTTTCGAAGCTGACTTCCTTGACTCCGATGATCAATCCAGCCATTGCGTTTATTGCATTTATATTTTCCGGTGCAGTGGGTATTTTCTTTGGATACTACCCGGCAAAAAAAGCATCAGAACTCAATCCAATAGATGCGCTTCATTATGAGTAGGGAGTGTATTCTTCATATCCCAGAAACATAATCGCACATAAATTTTGACACGATTCATCATACAAGAAATTCTATGCAGGTGAATTTTACGTAAATAATCTGTATAGGAGATTTCATGATTAATCACTTTAATATCATAAAAGAGCTGGACTTTGTCCGGCTTGCAGGAAGTGAGGGGGAGAAACGCGCCAGGGAAATAATTTCATCATATTGTGAAGAACTTGGTTTTGAGACCAAAACTGAATCCTTTGAGCTTATATCCTTTGAACCCGGTACTGCAACAATTAAAACTGATTCCAAAACCTTCGAAGCGGTTCCCTTTGGACTCAATGAAAGTACGGATCTTGAAGGAGAATTGGTATTCCTCGAGAATAAGGATGTGATCGCATATAACAAGAACGCATACAAAGATAAGATCATTCTCTCAATGGGGTATACAAGAAAACTGGGACCCGATCTGAAGAAGACCGGTATCAAAGCATACATTGTGATTAGCAGACCGGAAAGGGAAGCAATGAGTCTATCGCACAGGCAAAAGCTTCATAAAGAAGGATATGTGCCGATGGTTACGGTGTCCTATAATGATGGAATGAAGCTCGCAAAAAAATCGGGCACACAAGTTGCACTCTCAATTTCTCAGAAAGTAAACAAAAAGAAAGCGCATAATATAATTGTTGATATTCCGGGAAGAAATAAAAAAGATGAAAATCTTACTCTTGCTGTGGGTCATTATGATACGGTATCAAGAAGTCCGGGTGCGTCTGATAATGCAGGGGGAACTATCTCATTGATAAAAACGATAGAATATTTCTCTAAACATCAACCGGCACGTGATCTGCGGGTAATATTTTTCTCGGGTGAAGAACTGGGACTCCTTGGCAGCCAGCACTATGTGAAAACTCATCTCGAAGAGATCAAAGACAGGGTTGGTTTGGTTCTCAATCTCGATGTATCAGGTGATCCTGTTGGCTCGGATGGTATGATGGTTATCGGCACAAAAGAACTTCTCGGTTATTGTGACGGTCTTATGAAAGAAGCTGGCGTTTTGTATGAGGCAAAGCTTGATATTTACAGCAGCGACAACATGCCCTTTTCCGTGTATGAAATCCCATCTGTGAATATTGCCCGTTTCGGGGGTAAAGCATCATTTCATATCCATACACCCGGGGACAATGCAAAGAACGTCTCTGCACAGGGTTATAAAAACACGATCAACACTGCGATTATTCTATTAAAGCATATTCTAAATGCGGATATCTATCCTGTGAAAAAAGAGATCGATGACTCAATACGTGACAAAATAGAGAAATATATCTGGAATCTTAACTATGAAAAACCAGAGCTTGAATGGAAACCGAAGTATAGGAAATAAATAGAGAATTTTCTTTCAAGAATATTGACAGGTTTCATTACAAGAAATATATAACTTCGGGTTTCAAAATAAAGCTATGGCTATAAATAATATGAAGAAAAATTTTCTTAAAGAGAAAAATTATTGCAAACAAAATTTTCTTAAGGACGTATTATGGGAACGTTAGATATTTCAATTTTATATGTCGAAGATGAAGTGCTCATTCTCAACTCTGTGAGCATGATCCTGGAAAAAAGAGTAAAAAAAGTGTACTCTGCTTTGAATGGTGAAGAAGGGCTGAAACTCTTTGAGGAATATCGACCGGATGTGGTTATTGCTGATATCGTCATGCCTAAGATGGATGGTTTGATTATGGCTCGAAGAATCAGGGCGATCGATCCTTCTACGATCATAATTGTGCTCTCTGCATTTGATAATAAAGAAAACCTTCTCGAAGCAATAAGTATTGGTATTGACCGCTTTTTGCCAAAGCCCCTGAACTATGAGCATTTACTCAAAATTATTAATGAACTGCATTCCGCAAAGATACTTGAGAGAAGGGTGGAAAAAGAGAAGACCGCTCGTCAAATGGCAGAGCTGGAGCTTGCTAAAACAGAGCAGAAATATCAGGATCTCTATAATAACGCACCTGATATGTATTTTTCAGTTTCACCTGAGGGCACTGTCACAAATGTAAATGAGTACGGAGCAGAATATCTTGGTTATACAAAAGAAGAGCTGATCGGAAAAGCTGTTTGGATGGTCGTACATCACGATGATTTGAAGGAAGTAAAGAAGCAGGTTTCAGAGATATTCAAAAAGAAGGAAGAATTCAGTGAACTCGAGTTTCGAAAAGTAAGAAAAGACGGTTCAATACTTCATGTGCACGAGCGCACTCAACTTATTTTTGATGAAAATGGAATACCCTCTGAGATCAGAATTATCTGCCGCGATATCACAGACTGGCAACGTATCCAGCATGCTTTGGAAGAGAGTGAGGAGCGTTATAGAATTATCGTAGAGCAGACAGGTCAGGTTGTGTTTGATGCAGATTTTCCGAATCAAAACATAGAAGTAGTTGGGGCTGTTAATGAATTATTTGGATATTCTCCTGACGACATTTCAGAATTTCTTTCCTTTAAGAATGCAGTTTTGATGATTCATCCCGACGATAAAGATGATACAATGAGTGCAATAAAAAAAGCAGCAAAAACGAGCAGGCATTTTCAGATAGAATGCAGATTACAAAAAAAGGATAAGGGCTATTTGTACGCATATGTGAACGGTGTATGCATTGTCGATGACAATAGTAAAATAGCCAGAATTCTGGGTTCTATCGCAGATATCACATTGAGAAAGAAGAATGAAGCCAAGCTGCAGGAAATGCATGAATATGTTAGAAATCTCATTGAAAGCTCACTAACCATGTTTATATCGGTGGATAATGACAGAAAAATAATAGAGTTCAACAGTGCTGCTGAGAAAAACTTTGGGTATATGAAAAAGGAGGTCATCGGAGAGCATGTTCAATTGCTATATGCTGATGCGGAGGAGTGTGTCCGAATCGGTAAGTTGCTTCAAAAGAATGGATCATTTTATGGAATTGTCAGGAACAAAAGGAAAAATGGAGATGAGTTTGTAAGTTATTTATCCTCAGCACTTATGCAGGATGCACAGGGCAATCAAATCGGAAGCGTGGGTAATTCTATTGATATTACTGAATCGCAGATGAAAGAAAAGGAACTGAAATTGAAAGAGGAGCTGTATAGAACGCTTGTGGAAACTGCCCAGAATGGTATCTCAATTCTTGATCTTGATGGAAAAATTAAATTTTGTAATAAGTATAAAGCCGAGATGTTCGGTTATAAAGACCCAAGAGAACTGGTAGGTAAATCGGGAATTGAGCTTGTGGCACCTGATGATAGAGATAGAGCAGCAAGAAAATTGAGAAATCTGATCGAATCGGATAGTGATATTATCCATATTGAGTTGAACTTAATGAGAAAAGACGGTTCTATCTTTCCAGCATACTTTCGTGCATCTATCATTCATGATGATGAGGGAAATCCGATTCAAATTATGGATACAATGACTGAAATTACCGATCGTGCTGAAAAGGAAGATAAACTCGAGAAGAAGACAGGGAAGTATAAAAAAATTCTTGGAAATCTTCCTGTTGCAATACAGGAGTTTGATAAAGCAGGAAGTATAACTTTCGTAAATGATCTCGCATCCTTATTATTTGGATATTCAAAAGAGGAACTCTTAGGTACAAATGTAGGTAAATTATATAAATCTGGGAACGAGGATTTGTTAAGCATAAACAGCTATTTTGCAGATATTCTTCATAAAAAGCCAAAACCCTCTATCTGGAAGGGTTTACTTAAGAAAAAGAACGGAGAGGAAATACATATTTCAGTAGCATGGAATTATAAGATGGATGAGCATGGCCGGATTGTCGGATTTATTTCTGTAGTACATGAAGGATAGGTTAATATTCGATAGGTGTAAGATTTTAGGGGCGCCTATACCGGTTTTAGATGTTTTGTTGAAGTATTAAAAAATTGACATCAATAGAATAAAATTCGAATTTGAGTATAAGAACACGGATTCACACTGTCTTTATAAGGAACTTGGTCAGCAAAATTATGATCGGAGTGGCGATGAAATTTGAAATTACACTTATTAAGTCAGAAACAAGTTTAGCAGCCCTTATCGATAATGAGATTTCAGAAAGGATAAATAAAATTACTTTTAAAGAAAACATGAAAATCAAGATTGTAAATCCATAAGTATATCCGAAATATTTTCGGATAAGTCCTGAATATTTTAGGATTTTTGACAATTTATGAGCAGCTACAAAAAACAAAAATATTGACAATTACTTACTATGTCGTGAGTTAGGAGAAATATTTAAATTTTAAGATTTTTTGGCACGATTTTTTCGATAAATAAAAAGAGGTTCTATGAAAAATTTGCTTATTATTGATGATCAGATTATGTATCTGAAATCTTTGGAAACAGTATTAAAGAAAAATTATACTGTTTATTCGGCGAAATCTTATGAAAAGGCTATAGATAAATTAGAAGAAGATATCAACATTGCACTAATAGATATACGTCTCGATGAAAATGATGATTCAAATATTGATGGATTAAAAATTCTTGAATGGATCAAAATGAATAAACCCGAAATCTCTACTTTTATGATGAGTTCATATAAAGAATTTGAGTATGCTGAGCAAGCACTAAATCTTGGGGCAAAACATTTTTTCCGGAAACCAATCGATGTGATTAGTTTGATTGCTATTTTAGAGGATAAAAGTTAGTATGTTACTCCAACTTCTCGTGAATGGATTAATTATTGGCTCTATTTATTCTATTGTTGCATTAGGTTATGCATTGATATATAATACTACACGTATTTTTCATATTGCTTATGCTTCAATCTATATGTTTTCTTCTTATATGTTACTATCTTTTTATAGAAATTTAAATATTCCGTTCATTATATCTTTTATTATTGCTATTGGGTTAACAATTCTTTTGAGTATTTTGATTGAAATTTTAGTATATCGTCCACTAAATAAAAAAAGAAGTTCTCTTAATGTAATTATGATTAGTTCTATTGGTGTAATGATTATTATCATTAATATGATAGCAATATTTTATGGCAATGAAACTAAAATATTGAATCCTAATATTTCAAAGTCAATATCAATCGGAAATATTATTATTACCTATACTCAACTTGCTCAATTTATTGTTAGCTTAATCTTAATATTTATATTTCTTATCTTTTTAAAATATACCAAGTTTGGTATTAAAACTCGTGCAATGAGAGATGATAGTATTTTATGCAAAGTATTTGGTATGGATATTAATAGAATGAGGTTAATGTTTTTTATGCTAAGTGCTTTTTTTGCAGCAGTAGGAAGTGGATTAGTTGCTTATGATGTGGGAATGGATCCTTATGTTGGGATGCCAATGCTTTTAATTGCTGTTGTAGCCTTAATTATTGGTGGAGTGGGACGTTTTGAAGCACCAATTCTTGGAGGTTTTATAATTGGAATTCTTCAATCTTTAGCAGTCTGGGCTTTTTCTTCTCGTTGGCAAGATGCAGTTACATTCATTTTATTGATCTTATTTCTGTTATTAAGACCACAGGGATTATTAGGCGAAAAGAAAAGAGCGGTGTGAGTTTATGAATTATATTTTTCATATAATAATCATCATAAATATCTATATAATTTTAACTGTTAGTACTAATCTTTTAGTTGGAATGGCTAATTTGATTTCATTAGCTCAGGCAGCATTTTATGGGTTTGGTGCATATCTTGGAGTTTTGGCTTTAATGATTTTAAAACTACCTATGATCCCAACAATCTTTTTTGTAATGTTTTTCACTGCTCTTTTAAGCTTGATTATAGCTTTTCCATCTCTTAGATTAAAAGGTGATTATTTTATATTAGCTACTTTAGGATTTCAATTAATTGTATTTACTATTTTATATAATTGGGTTTCTGTTACACGGGGTCCTTATGGAATTCCTGGAATTCCTGCACCAAAACTTATTGGGATAATACCAATTTCAGGCATAATACCATTCTTGATCTTGAGTTCTATTTTAGCTGGATTTGTTATATTTATTTTTTATAAATTGGTACATTCTCCTTTTGGGAGAGTATTGAAAGGATTGCGAGATGACGAGATTGCAGTAAAATCTCTTGGACGAAATGTAACAAAATACAAAATATTAACATTTGCAATATCAAGTGCTTTTATTGGTATTGCTGGGTTTATTTATGCAAGTTATGTTACTTACATTGACCCCACCAGTTTCAATTTAGATGAAGCAATATTTATCCTTGCTGCAGTGTTAATTGGAGGAACTGGAAATATAAAAGGACCTGTAGTTGGTGCAGTTTTTGTGGTTATTTTACCTGAGTTGCTTCGTTTTGTTGGATTTCCAGATAGTATTGCAGCTAATTTAAGACAAATTGTGTATGGTTTAGCATTAATAATTCTAATGCGTTATAGACCCCAAGGTATAGCCGGAGAATATAAATTACAATGAATGAAGATATTCTACAAATTAACTCAATAAAAAAAAGCTTTGTTCGGAATATAGTTAATATTATAGGTAAGGAAGAGAATGAAAGATTCTTTATTATTGATGATCTGGATTTACAGATTCCTCGAGGGAAAATTACAGCCTTAATAGGTGGAAATGGTGCAGGAAAAACTACACTTTTTAATATTATTTCTGGATTTCTGAGCCCTGATTCGGGTGATATTATGTATCAAGCAGAAAATAAACAAATGTCTGTTATTGGCTTATTACCATATAAAATAACTCGTCTTGGAATTGGAAGGATGTTTCAGGATGATCATATTTTTCATGATATGAGTGTTTTAGATAATATGCTATTGGCTGATGCAGATGATTTTGGAGAATTTCCTTTTATTTCTATAATTTATAACAAGAAGAATAAAATTATTGAACGGGAACGAATTGAAAAGGCAAATAGTATATTTAAGGAGTTATTTGGTGAAGATAATCCTTTCTGGAAAAAAAGGGATGATCCTGCAAAATCTCTTTCTTATGGACAGCAGCGTCTTTTGGGTTTAGCGCGTCTATTTATGGGTAATTATGATTTGGTTCTGTTAGATGAGCCAACCGCTGGTGTTAATCCACAGATAATTAATCAAATATTGATAATTATTCGCAGTATGGTGGAAGAAAAAGGTGTGGCAGTTTTTCTTATTGAACATAATATGAAAGTTGTGCTTGATTTAGCTGATTTCTGTAGTTTTATGAGTCATGGAAAAATTACTGCATTTGGAACTCCTGATGATGTTATTGGCGATGATGAGGTTAGGAGAATATATCTCGGAGTGTGAAAAAAATTGATGAAAAGAACAGTTAATTTAGAAGAGGTAAGCTTTGCAAAATAGAGAAATATTAAGGATAGAGAATTTGCAATCAGGTTATGAAAAAAATAACCGAATCCTCAAAGGAATAGATCTTTTAATAAGCGAAAATGAAGTAGTAGCAATTGTTGGCCAGAATGGTGCAGGTAAATCTACTCTTGCAAAAGCAATAATGAATATGATTCCTTATACTTCAGGAGAAATATATTTTAATGGAGAATTGTTAAATGGCACACAAACATATGAAATTGTTAAAAAAGGATTAAATTTTTTTATGCAAGGCGGCAGGATTTTTCCACATCTCAATGTCGAAGAAAATTTAGATTTTGCCGGAATCGGATTTTTGAAAAAAGAAGTTAAAAAAAGGAAAAATGAAGTTAAATCTTATTTTGATTTATTTAAACAATCCGGTAAGGGAAGGACAAATCTGAAGGCATCTTACTTAAGTGGTGGTGAACAGCACCAATTGGCACTCGCAATGGTAATGATGCAAAACCCAACATTTCTGATTTTGGATGAGCCTTCTGCTGGACTATCTCCACAGAATTTAAAAAAGTTATATAATATTATTGACTTGGTTAGAAAAGAAAAACATATAAGTATTATGTTAATTGAACAAAATGTAGATGTTGCAGTTAAATATTCTGATAGAATATGCCTTCTTAAAAATGGTATAATTGAAAGAGAAGAAAAATCTAAAGATATTACAAATTTAGAAGAACTAAATCAGTTCTTTTTTGGTGATGTCTGATAAATAATAAAATACAAAAAATAATGGAGGATTACAATGAAAAAGAGAATCATTTCAATCGTGATGTTAGTTGCTTTGATAAGCAGTTTAATTGTTATTAGTGGATGTGGGAAGAAGGAAGAGAAGGTTGTTAAGATTGGGGCTATATTGCCCCTGACAGGACCGGTTGCAATGTATGGGAAGTGGGTACAGCAAGGGATGGACCTTGCCTGTGAGGAAATAAATAAATTGAAAAGTATAAATGGCAAAAAATTGCAGATCCTCTACGAAGATAGTAGAAACGATCCCAAAACGGGGGTCTCTGCAATTAATAAACTCCTATCTGTAAACAAAGTCAAAGTGATAGTTTCTGGAATGACCGGGGTTAGTTTTAGCTTAATTCCTATAATTGATAAGAGTAATGCAGTCTTGTTTATGACAATCGTGACTCATCCAAAGGCTCCGGATCAGAGTAGATGGGCGTTTCGACATTTCATAAACAAAGGTGAAGGAGCTAAATTGATGGCCTCTTTTCTATACGATATTCTGAAAGTCAAAGATGTAGCCATACTTTATGTAAATGACGAAGGTGGGATTGGTGAGTTAGAAACTTTTGAAAAAAATTTTGCGAGACTTGGAGGAAAGATTGTTTTTAAGGAATCTTACAAAAAAGGACAAATCGATTTTAAGAATTCTGTTGCAAAATTGAAGCAATCTAAAGTTAAAGATATTTTTTTGATTGGCTATGGGAAATCTTATGCCCTTGCTGTAAAGCAAATTAGGGAATCCAGGATTAAAAGCAGACTATTGACATCGTTTGATATTGCCGATAGCTTTGTTAGAAGTATCGCAGGAGAAGCATCAGAAGGGTCCATATTTTACGCGGCAGATTTGGACAGTTCTAATAAGGTTTATGAACAATTAGATAAAATGTACAAGGATAAATTCAATTCTGATCTCACGTCTTATGTCGCTTATGGCTATGACTTGACTTTACTTCTGGCAAAATCTATAGAAAAGGTGGGATATTCTCCAGAAAGAATTAGAAAAACGTTACTGGAGATTAAAGATTTTCCTGGAGCGACTGGAAATATAAGCATTTTGCCAAATGGCGATTGTAAAACGCCTTTGAGAATAAACATGATAAAGGATGGAAAAATTATTCCATTTTCACAGGAAAAGTAAGCTATGACAAACCAAAATATTTTCTGGGACAAGAATGTTGTGAATTTCTTTGATAAAGATAGAGAAGTTCCTCCGAAAGTTCTCGACAAGTTTTCAGAAAAGCTAATAGAATTTTTGGTTAATAATTTTTCGAATGCGGAAGAAATCAGGATATTAAAACCAGGTATCGGACAAGGAAGGATATCTATACCTTTATGCAAACAAGCAAATCTGAAAAATATTAAGATATTTGGATTCGACAATTCCCCAAGAATGCTTAATAAGTTAAAGGAAAGGAAAACTAAAGAGAAAACAGCTAATCTTTGTTATGAAAAGATAGATATAGAAAAAATAAATTTGTCTGAGAGCTACGTAAGTAACTTTCATGCTGTAGTTATTGTATCGTTTTTGTATCATTTGAAAGACTGGATGACGGCACTGGATAAAATTATAAGGGTACTTCAGCCAGGTGGTGTCATAGTTTTAGCTACATTGGAACACTCTTTCTGGACTCTTCTTGTTTCGGGTAGAATTAAGGAGGCAGAAAATCTGCTGTCAAACACCGAAGATTCCAATTGCAAATTTTTGCTTCAGTTATACGAGAAGTTCTACGAACTAAGGGAAAAATATCTACCTCCGGATTACTCAAAGCATGGAGTTTTTACACCCGAACCAATGGATGTCAGTAACTTTGATGATGCAAAACTTTATCTTAAGAGCAGAGGGCTGAGAGAGGAAGAGTTTGATTTATCTGATTTAAAATACAGCCGAAAATTATCGTTGGAAGAAATCAAAGATCAGTTTAAACGAGGTGCCTATTCTACTTTTAGGAGGGGGATTGATTATAATAATCTAAAGCTTGAAATAACTTCTTGGATAGAAGAGCAAACAAAAAATCAAACTATACCAACATCATTTGAAATTCCGTCTGGTGCCAAGATATCCATTTTAAGACTCTCAGATAAGCCCGAGGATAAGCAATTTTTTTCAGAACTGATTCCTCAAAGTTTAATTTTTAAGTGGCTATCATCTGCGAACTTTAAGAATGCTGTGGATAATCTGGTTAAAGAAGGAGAACTTGGAGGTTTGACCGAAAAAGGGCTAAGAGAGAGATTATATTTGGAAAAGAAAGTTGATAGATTCTTCCCTTATATTTCAAATGTATTACTATCGAATGGAGCATTCGGCAATAATTTTATTTATGGTGTACTTAATTATTATAGTTATTACTTAGAAAAATGGTTGAAACCGGGTTTCCCTTTTCCGATGAGCATTAATACGCCGTATACAATATTCCTGCTTGAATGGTATAAGGAGTTTAAATTTAGACACAGCGACTTGATATATGAAGGACTCCAAGGATGGAAAAGGATAAAATATCAAAAAATAAACAATGAGAAATTCAAAACTTATTCTGAGAATATTGGTGAATGTATAAAGAATGACGAGATATTAATTCCTGTTCCTGAAAATCTGTTTCCTAATATAGAGAACATGAAGGATGAAATTAAAAACAGCTTGAAAAACGAGGAAACACCCCAAGATATAATCAAATTGCTGAATAAAAAAATGGAGTCATTGCTTGAATCTGAATCGAACCCCAAAAAATTTGTAGAGATATTTCGCAATAAATGGTTCGCTAAATTGCAAAAAGAAGAAATAGCATATAGTGACTTCAAGTTGGAAGACGATCAAGAAATATTAAAAAGTTTTCTTTTCCTATTCCTATATAGCCCCTGGAAAATCTGTTATTATTTTCCTGGAATGCTCTCGAAAAAGACACCCGCTGGGGGGCTGGTGATTTACTTGAGAGAGAATATTGAACCAGAAAGAATTGTATTTTTGCAATCTGTTGTAAATAGAATATTTAGCTTGCCAGGAGTAACGGAAGCAGAGGCAAGGGTTCTGAAAGAATCTTTAAAATCCGCCATCGCCGCCATCATGTCACGCAACGGTTCCCACAACATCGGCAGTCACATCATATCAGCTGCATCAAGCAATATCAACGATTATTCCGACACACAGATGTTGCTAAAATACATACAGCAACGAATGGATTTTATCGCGACTATTACCACAGAATTTCCAAACTGGTCTTATCCTGTCTGGTTCACAAAAGACCTAATGCGTCGCTTTTATGAACAAAGGCTTGTTCTAGAGTATATTGCAGAATCAGAAGGTGTTCGGGCTTATGAATTTCAACCAAAGAATAAAGATGAAAAGCAAGAACATAAACTTCTAATAAGAATTAAAATTTTAAGAAATGGAGAAAATGAACCGGAAGAGATAATCGGAATAAATGAATTAATAACAACTTACAAAGAAAGATTAAAAAATGATTTACAACTGGCAATTCCGGGTGGTATCATTGGGCATCAGGCTTTTTACACTATTCTGGAAAATATCATCCGTAATAGTGCAAAACACGGTTGGTCAAAATCAGAAAATAAAAACGGAAACAATCTTGAGATAACCATCCAAATAAATGAATGTGAAGATAAAGATTATCATATTGTCGAGATTTGGGATAATGTATCGTCTTATTCTTGTAAAGATGGTGATTTCGAAAAATTTGATAAATTATATGAATTAAAGAATGGTAAACTAATTGAGGAATCAGATGATGATTTTAGAACACTTCCATTGCATAAGAAAATGAATCACAAATTAATGAAATCATTTATCGACCAGAGTGGAAAATTGCTAAAAGATAATTGGGGACTGGCAGAAATAAAGATATGTGCTGGTTTTCTTAACAAAAAGAGTGTATCCAAAATTGGAGCTAGTGGAATTAAGGTTTTATTTGAAGACAAAAAGAAAAATCCCAATAAAAAAGATGGTTTTATTTCTGCGTATGCACATTTTAATCTATTTAAGATCAGTGATATTTTAGAATGGGAGAATTTTATCAATCGTATAAAAGATGAAAAAGAAACTGAACCAGTTCAGAAGAAAATATGGACATTATTAGATAATAAAAGCAAAAATATTATTAACAATTTTACTGATGACAGCAAACTTGAAGATGAGGATAAAACAACTATAATTAAAGCACTAAACTCAATATTAAAAGAAAATAATTTTTATAAAAATACTTTATTTACTGAAATAATAAAAAACGAAGAATTCAATCCATTTATTAACGGAGAATATCAGGATATAATAAAAAGCCAATTAATTAACAGAATTCTTTTTGAATATATTTATGAAAATGAAATACAAAAAAACAGTAAATTTACACTTGGTTACAAATTCCCTATATTGAAACCGAAAGAAGTATTGATTATCAATTATCCTGATTCGGATATAAGAGATGAAGATAAGAAAGAAGCAAAAAAGAATAGCGTATATTATTCCAAAAATAATTCAGACTTTGATTATGAATTTGTGGTTTTATATGATGATGAGAAAAATGAATTAATTAATAAAATTCATGATTACATAAGATCATCAAAAGATAATGAAGATAGGAATAAAATTCTGGATTCAATAAAAAGTGAAATAGAAAGATATCCTTATCGTTTATTTATCGTATCGGATGAAATAAAGAAAAAGAATTTATCCGGATTTCTTGGAAAGAGAATTGTAATTATAAAAAAAGAAGAATTTACAAATCAAACAAACAATTGGGAAGAATTTAAACTTTGGCTTTATTCCAAATGGATCGAGCATTTGAGTGTAATTAGAGGAATAGAAGATAAGGAATTAAAATTATTGATAAATTTAGCAGGAAATAGCGGAGAAGGACAAAGTGGGGAAAAAATTGCAGAAACAGTTTTTGATAAATTTAACAGTAATATTTTAGAATTACTCAAAACTTTTAATTTGTGTGACAAAAAACTTCACGAAAAATTAGAAAAAATTCAATGGCAGGATTTAGCTGAATGGGATAAAATAAGGGAAAGAAACTTGTGGGGTGAGGAAGGTTCAAATTTTAATGATGTAAAAGCCTTTACAATGGCATGGTATAAATTAGCATTGTTTTATGCAAGAACCGATAATAATATCGATTTATTTGATCGCTTGATAAAAAATAATATGATTAAAAATATTAAAATTTCTAAAGATTCTTTAACGAACTTAAAAGTTGAGAACCTTGAAGAAAACATCCTGACTAAACTAAATAATTTGAAAAATCGAAAATATAATGATGTAAATGAATTTAAAAGTGATTTACAAAAAAAATCAGAGAAATATGAAGAGAATAGTGATTATAAATTGATTTTAAAGTATGCTGATTTTGAAATTAATAATGATGAATGGGATCGTAATTATATCATGTCAGATAAGTCCATACTTGAATCAATAACTGAACAATTTTGGATTATAACAAAACAGAATTTCATGAAATATGAAGAAAAAATTGAAACACTTCCTAAAACTTTAACAGCCAATGGCGAAAAGAATAATAATAATTGGAATATAAAGCATCTTAAGAATATTATAATAGAAAAAGAGGACAATAAGAAAGTCGATATATCTTATAATCGACATTTTCTGAAAAAAGATGCTGAAATATATAGCGAAGCAATAAGTGGTTCGCAGATATATTTCAACATATTATCACATCTTGATGACAATGAGTATTTAAAATCGAAAATTGTAATGCAGTTATTAGAAAATGCTTTTTCTAGAGTTCTTATTATTGACGAAAGAGTTGCACAATTTTATCAAAAATCCAAAGAACTACAAACAGAATACAAGAATGCAAAAATTACAATTCCTTATTCTGTTTCTGATAAAGAAACCGATAACGAACTAAAATTAATTTCTTCAAATATAAAAGATAGTGGAAAAATTACTTTGAGTAAAATTGAAGAAGGTAAGTACGATATTATCATAATTCATCAGGGTGTTCTTGAAAAATTATATGGCTCTAATAAAGATATTATTGGTAATCAAATAAATAGTTTAAAGGATAAAATACCATTTGTTTTGATCACATCGGGTCGCGGAACTCCTTCTACATTACCGGAAGATGCTAAACTTCTCGCTTTTTCAAATATTGAATCTTTTCTTTTGAAGAACTACCATGAAAAATTTCTTTTAACACAGATTATTATGAAAATCAATAGAAGTATTAAATAGGAGGTTTTTTATGAAAGGTTATATTTTTATATCCAAAATTTTTGAACAGGGTGATGATTATCAAAGTTTAAAAGATAGTTTTGATATGATGTCTAAAAACTTTTCGATAGATGAGATGAACTCCCATCTTCTTGTTGCAAATTATTTTTCCGATTCAAACATCCTTTTAATTAAAGGGAAAAATTTTTATAATAGTTTGGACGGCAAGAGTTATTTAAGAAAAATAACTGATGAAAGTTATAACAAACTAATAGATAACATTACAAGAGTATATAATGGAATAAAAGAAAATCCAAAAAATCCAGAAAATCAGCTTAAAGAATTCAATGAAGTCTTTAAACCAGAAGAAACGATAATTTGCATACATTGGGGAGGAGGTACAAGTAAGAATGAAGAAGTGAATAAAGTTTTAGAAGATATGCTGAAAAAAGATAAAGATCAAAAAGTGTATAAAATCACATATTTTACTTCTTCTGATGATACAGAAAATAATTTTTATAATAAGTTAACAAGTAAAAATAAGGATGGAATCATTAAAGCCCTCAAGTTTTATATCATTAAAACAGAAAATAATTTGGTAAAAAAAAATATTTATGAATTAATGGAAAAAATATATTTTTATCATTTTCCTTTTATAAATAAAAAAATCAATATCGATAATACTAATCCATTCTATCAAGTCATTAAAGAAGAAATTGATTTTTTAGTAACCATAAAAAATATTTTAATAGATCCTGATGCAATTAGAATAACTAAAGATTTTTTAAATCATTTTCCAAATATTGGAACTAAAATTGAAATTGATGATGTCGAGATGTTCAGAAAAAAAACTTATGAATATTTAAATTATACAACTTTTCCAATTTATCCAAAATCCCTAAAATGAGACAACCTGAATTCATTATATTTTCAAACATTCCACAAATATACGAACCATTACGGAAAATATATTTCAAACAGCATAATAAATCGTTAAGTTCTATTAATAATGAATTATATAATGTTCAAAAAATAGTAATCGTCGAACCATTCTACATTCAATCCAAATATTCCACCATCTCCCCAATCTGGAAAAACTATCTCGCCATAAACTCCCCAAACACCAAACTCATAGTTATGGGTTTTATGGATTTTCAAAGCAGAAATTATATAGATTTATTCAAACTTCCCAAAGATTTTGATGAATATCTCGAAAATTCTCTTTCTGTCAGCGAAGATTGGGAAATTCCCATAGACGGAGCGGATATTCTCGAATACATCAAACGCTTTTTTGCAGGTCACGGCGGGAATAGTGTTCTTTCCAAACTCAATTCTCTGCGTCAAACATTTAATATTGCTTATACTGGTTTGGCAGACGGTTCGTTAAGTTTAGATGAAATCCAAAATGAATTGCTGTTCCCACATGGAAAAGCAGAATGGGATGAATTATTAAACCGCTGGAAGAATTATTATCCCTATTTTGAATATTTGCCTTTTAAACCCACAATGGAAAAAATAAATAAAACTTTTGCAGACATTAACGAATTTTTTTCTTATGAAAATATCACAAAACAGATTTTTTCTGAAAAGCAGATAAATGAGCGATTAGATAATGTTTACACGGATTTGCATAAAATTGATAAGTTGTATATTCGACCGGAAATTTATGAAAAAAGTTTCACGCAGAGAACGCAGTGAAGACGCAGGGTTCGCAAAGAAAATTATTTTACAAAGTATTTTATTCAACAGCAGTTTTGAATATGTGTATCCTAAATTTTTTCGTGTATTTAGTGTTTTTAGCGGTAAAAAATTATGAAATCAACCATTCTTATAATCGATGATGAATCCTCTTTTGTTTCAAAGATGCGGTTGGCTTTTAAATCATTCTCTTTTACAGAAGCATTAACGATTCAAAAAGCAGAACAGTTATATTCAAAAGAAAATTATGATCTCATTTTATTAGATCTGAAACTGACACCTTCTCAAAACAAATTAGACGGTTTGAAAATGATCGAACCTATAAAAGCAATTCAATCAGATACACCGCTGGTCGTTGTAACTTCAGATGAAAAAACCGAAACTGTTGTGAAAGCAATGAAACTCGGTGCAGATGATTTCCTGCGAAAAAGCAATTTTGATCTGCTTTCCTGGAAAAATAAATTTGAACTTCTGATCGAAAATAAAAATTTAAATATCCAATTGTCCAATATTGAAACAGAGAAATATCCTTTTATCGGTAATTCTAGTCAAATCAAAGAAATAAAAAAGACTTTGGAAATTTTAGCAAAGGAATCTGATTTCACTGTTCTGATTACTGGTGAAACCGGAGTCGGAAAAGAAGTTGCCGCCCGCTATCTTCATAAAAAAGGAAAGCGAAGTAAAAAACCTTTCGTTGCCGTTCATCTTTCTGCAATCCAGGAAACACTTCTGGAAAGTGCTTTATTCGGACATAAAAAAGGATCATTCACCGGAGCAGATTATGATAGAGAAGGTTTTTTCAGAAAGGCAGATGGAGGTATTCTGTTTTTGGATGAAATTGGAGATGTAACTCCTACTTTACAAATTAAATTATTGCGATTTTTAGAGACCAAAACCATTCAGGTTGTTGGCGGTGATGTGGAAATTCATCTCGATGTGCAGATAGTTGCTGCCACCAATCATAATCTCAAAGAATTGATAGATACAAATAAATTTCGTTCCGACCTGTATTATCGTCTTAAAAATTTTGAAATTGAAATTCCACCTCTTCGTCAAAGAAAAGAGGATATTTCCGAAATCCTTTTGTATTATTTGAAAAAGTCCGGTTATTCTAATCTTGAAGATATTCTTGATGAAGAAGTTAAAAACAGGATTTTGAATTATGAATTTCCGGGAAACATCAGGGAATTAAAGAATATTATCGACTCGATGCTGCTCAAAGCAAAAGTGAAACAAAAGAAAAAAGTAGATAGCGAATGTTTACCGGAAGAAATTCGTCTATCTTACAATCAATTTCCTGAATCAAAAGTTGAAAACAGAATATCTGAAGAGAAAAACATTCAAATAAAAATGGCTGAAATAGAATTAATCTCGATTGAAAATGCTTTGATAAAAACTTACGGCAATAAATCTGCTGCTGCCAAACTTCTCGGTATGACTGCTGACCAAATGCGTTATCGTGTTTTGAAATGGTGGAAAATAGATAATTCTCTTTTTTCTTCTTATTCGAATATTATTAAGAAATATAAATTGGAAGGATGATTGTATGGAAGAAACAAAAATTAAAATTAATATATATTTTTGTGATTTAGAAAATTTAAAACTAATAGAAGACAATTCAATCTTTATTAATTTGAAAAAAGAGATAAAAGGAAGAGACATTATCAAAGAAAACTATGGAGAAATAGGTGACGATAATGATTGTGATATAAAAACTGCAAAACTCATTATTGCATTTGCACAAATGGAGGATTTGCATAATAAAAAGACATATAATAATTTGATTAATAACGATAACTACATTAGGTTAATATCAGATTATAAAGATAAAAAAGAATTTAATGATAAATTATGTAAAAAAGAAAAAGATATAACTGATAATAAAAAATGTTATAATCCTAAATCAATAATTATAATCGGTTTAGAAGACATAACAGAAGAAAACAACGATATTATACAACCCTTAAATTTAGACCAACGAGTGAAATTCTTTGATTCTAATATCTGGCATAGATATGTTCCTTTGAATGAAAAGTTTAAAGACAGATTCGAGGAAGTTATTATTGAAATTGTTGATAATCAAAAAATGAAATTATATCAAAACAGCATAGCAAGAGAATTCCTGGAATTTAAAACCCGGATGATGGTGAATTCTTATCTTGCTCCGGTTGGCACACACGCTCACGCAACTCATTTAATTCCATATAAATTTCATTCTGAAAGTTTGATGAAATTACTATTTGATAAAGAGATAAAAGAAGTTAAAGAAAAATTCCAAAAATTGCGATGGAAATTCTTATTGATCGATGATTATGATTTGTACATATTAAAAAGATATAATGATCAGAATGATGTTAAAGAAAAGTATGAACCTCCTGAAAAATGTGATTCCAAAGGAATGCCCACAAAAGCCTGCATAATAAAAACGATACTTGAAGATATTTTAAATAACGATAAAGAAAAAAAAGATAAAGTCAAAATAGTAGATTGGAAAGAAAATTGGGATAATGATGAATATAATAATGGACAAAAAAAAACAATAGGTGATGAAGTAAAAAACAAAAGTTTTCTTTTATGTGTGAAATCAATTGAGGAAGCAAAGAAAGCATTAAAAGCAGAAATGTTTGATATGATTTTTTTAGATTATTTATTTACAGAAGATGGTAATTTGGGTTCTGAATTATTAAAAGATATCCAAAATGATAAAAATAAGGATTTGAGGAAAAACATCGGACCTTTAGAAAAATTCTGGATATTCCCGATTTCTGCTTTTTCTTATGCAATGATGGATGATTTACGGGAAAGTGGCTTGGGCTATGAAGATAATTACTGGCATATTTCTTCCGGTTCTGATCCGATAAATACACCCTGGCTTTTTAAGTATAAATTGATGAAATTCTTGAAACAGCAAACTCGAACATCAGAAAAAGATTTTTCTACTTTTATTAAAAATAATTTTAAATTCAAAAAGGATATTTCAGAATCTTCTAAAAATTGCTATTCTTCTCTTATTTCATTACTAAAAGATCATTATTCATTTATCAATGATAGAGATAAAAGTTTTTTAGCAAAATCGATATTAATATTTATTAAAAGTAACAACTCTCATAATCATATTTGGGAACATCTTCGTCATTTACTTTATTTGCTGGCATTTGGAAGCCTAACTGATTGGCCTGAAATGTGGGAAGAATACACTTTTATAAAAAATTATTTAATCGAATATGAAAACCTGTCTAATTTAGAAAGTTATACACGCAGAATTCAGGATTATATTATCAAATTGCAAAAAGAATACAGGTAAAAAATGCAGCAGGGAAATTTTTTCAAACTCGACGAAAATTCTAAATTGAATCAAGGACAGGTCATATTCCGGTATTTACCTGTAACTGATAAGAACAAAACATTTTTCCCAGTTTATGCTGCTCTTAAACCATATTCAATAGATTTTTATTATCACAGCATCGATAAACAAAAAGATAATAACAAACAAGAAAAACACATTAATATCCGAATTCTTCACCTTCCGTTATCATCAAATCTTTCGGTAAAAGACAATCTCACGGAAATTCTGAAAAATAATTTTGATTGTGCTTATCCATTAGGCAATCAATATTCAATCGATCTAAATGGTAATGAGCAATACTATTGGGATCTCAAAGAATATTATCCAAAAGATAAATATCAAAAGATAATAAAGAAACATTTTCCAAATAGAGAAAAAGACATTAAAGAATATGTTTATTACAGGAAATTAATATTAGATTTTCTTTATGATCTTGAGCATTCTCATATTTTTGAAAACAGTCCGCATTATGAGGAAATAGAAGTCCGGTTAAAAGAAAATTTTTTCTTCAATGCCATTGCTTCCAAAGTTGCATATTACCACAATCGCAGATTATTTACGAAGAACAAGAACGATCGTGATGTGAAAGAACTTTATTCGTATAAACTAAAACCTTCCGAGTCACAATGGTTGAAAATATTGCGAATAAAACAATCCTGCCAACTTTTCTGGAAATCCGGTAGTTGGTTTGAAAAAGTTGAAGATGAATATGAAAAAGTGCTTTTTTCTAAAAAAGATAGATTCAATCATTTTAAGTGGCAAAATAAATTAACAAAGAAAGAAAAAGATACCGAACATGAAAGAAGAGAAATTAAAGATTCTATTCGTTGGTTTTTAAAAAGATATAATTTTTTTGATGCCTTTAAAACATTATTGTTTTCAAAAGATAATGGTATCCCATTTCTTTTTGCTATTATTTTCTTATGTTTGTTTCTTTTCCCGATAATTGTCAGTTCAGATTTTTTAGGAAGTAATATAAATAAAAATGTCTCATTTATAGTTTATTTTTTATTCGGTTCGAGCATAGGTTTAATCCTTTTCACGTTTCGTTATTGGAAATTTCTCCAATCTATTGTCGGTTTAATCATGCCGAGATTAATAATGGGGATTGCTTCTGTTTGGCTACTCTTTGTTACAACGGAAGAATTACTGAAAGTATCATTCGATATGCAGTTATTTGAACACAAATACAAATTATTAATTCTTTTAGTTCCTGTTATTCTATTTATGGCAATGGAGATCAGGAATTTAGCAAAAGATATTTCAACCTGGAAAGTACTAAAAAGAGTTACATTAATACTAATTATTTCATTTTTTTATTCAGTAATAATTGGGTTGTTTTTTATGAATATATCAGCTGAAATGATGTTATGTAGAAGTGGATATTTGGAAAATTTTTACAGAAACAGCATTAAAAATCTTACAATATTTCAATCTGATTCTGCTTTTGCGTATGGGGTTGGTTCTTTAGATGTTAATGATGAAATATTGAAAGACTTTAAAATTACTTTGAAAAACGATTCATCACAAAAAACGGTAGATTTAAAAAGTGGTGATTTGAAATTTAAATATTATAAAAAAATGTGGGTGAAGAATAACATAAATATAATAGAAATTAATAAATCAGACTCGACAAGAATTTGTAAAATAATTAATCATTCTTGTTCAGAAAAACTATTTGAGAGTTTAAAAGACATAAACAATAAAGACTCTAGTTTAAGAATTATGTATAATGTGACTATTCCTATTATTAAACAACCAATAGAAGTTTTTCCTGGAATGTTATTTTTCAGAGCAATATTCGCTCTTTTTATCGGAATTTTTATTCAACTGATTTTTGAAGAAAAACCAATAACAGAACCATTATAAAGGAGAAAAAATGCAACCAATATTTATAAATATCATATTTGTGATTGTAATCATTATTTTGCTCGGAGGATTATGTTTTTTTGTTTCCTTATTGATTCAAAGATACAATTATGGTGAAATAGTGATTACATTATTAGAAAAAAATCAAAGCAAATTAATTAAGGACTTTAATAATGTTATTATATTTATTAATGGTAAAGATAAAGGAAAACCCACTCATAATCCTCTTATATTTAAGAGATTGAAAAATGGAGAATATGAAATTTTAGTGAAGTATGATGACGGAAAATTCTCAAAAAAAGAAATAGAATTGGAAAAAATTGCGTTTATTGAATTGGAAATTTTTGTCAAAGTAAAATAATCTAAGAAAATTTAAATCATTTTCAAAATGAATTCTGATGAAATATATTCGGGAAGCGATAATTTTCTCATTTTTATCATTCCTATTCAATAATTTTCTGATTTGATGATTTGTTGCAAAGTTCCTAAATAAATATATTTTTGTTTGGAAATAGATTTGTGATTTATCCCTATATTATTCTAATTTGGATTTTTCAGAAATTTTCTATAGGCGTTATTCTGCAAATATTTATTAATAATGATAGAATAATACAAAAATAACATAAGTGTGAATTCGATAGAATTAATTTGAAATGATGGTCTTGTGCAAATTGACATAATTATTTTGGCGCAAATTTGACACATTATGAAGTCTGTAAAAAGTTAATTGACTTCATATAAGCAAGTTAACACGAGCGGGTATAACTCAGTGGTAGAGTGCTAGCTTCCCAAGCTAATAGTCGCGAGTTCGAGTCTCGTTACCCGCTCCATTTTTATAAAATTTGACGATTTATTCCAGCACTTCACATTCCATCCATGAAAATTTTGCTGTATAATGGAAAGGTACTTACGCAAGATCATCGAAATCCCATTGCAGATACAGTCCTTATTGATGGCAATACTATTGCATTTGTGGGAAGGAAAAATGATCTCTCCGATGCACTATTTGATGATGTCCTCAAAATCGATCTTAAGAAAAAAGTTCTGCTCCCGGGTTTTATCGACTGCCATACTCATTTTGTAAATTATGCATTCTCAAAAAAATCAATCGATCTTACTGGCTCAAAATCTATTCAGGATTTAAAAACACGATTGGAAAATTTCCGGAATAATCATCCTGAAAAGAAAGAGTGGATACATGGTTTCGGCTGGGATAATAATTTGTGGGATGATCCTACTTTTTTCAATATAGAATTTATAGATAATATTTTTCCCGATATTCCAGTATCACTCTCCAGCAAAGACCTTCACTCCTTTCTATGCAATTCAAAAGCTCTACAAAAAATGAATATAAATGAGAGCACACCTGATCCGAAAGATGGCAGCATTGGTCGAAATCCAGACGGCACCTTGAACGGTTTCCTTTATGAAAAGGCATGGAAATTCATTAATGAAGCTCGACCCAATCCTTCTTTTCCCGATCAAGTCCCTCTTGTCAAAGATGCAATTGATGAAGCTCATCATCTCGGGCTAACCGGCATCAACAGTATGGAAGGTAAAGAAGCCCTTGAATTATTCACATATTTAAATAAGGAAAGTCAACTTAACTTGCGAACATGCTGGCATTTCCGACTAGATTTACTTGAAGAAATGATCGAAAAAGGTGTGCGATCTTATGCTGGGGATGAGTGGTTCAAATATGGGGGATTAAAGCTCTTTATGGATGGCTCTATCGGGTCTCACACTGCGTATATGTTCCATCCGTACACTGGACAACCAGATAACTATGGCACTCATTTTTATAATGAAGATGAGCTCTTTGATATTGTATCTTATGCTGCGAATAATGGAATTTCTCCAACCATTCATTCGATAGGGGATAAAGCAAATAATTATGTGATCAATACGCTTATCAAAGTGAAGAATCTTCCCGAAATAAAATCGAAAGATCTTTTGTATCGTATTGAACATCTTCAGTGCTGCCTGCCGGAAGACCAAAAGCGGGTTGCACAAGAGGGAATATATTGCTCGATGCAGCCGATCCATATTAGTATAGATGTGAAAACTACAGAGCGATTGTGGGGGAAATATGGAAAAAATTCCTATCCGTTCAGATCCCTGCTCGATAAGGGAGCGATAATTGGATTCGGTTCTGATGTACCGGTCGAAACGCATGATCCATTCCTCGGAATATATTCTGCCTTAGAAAGAAAATACCATTGCGATCCAAATGAGAAAAGCTGGATTCCCGAACAGAAAATAACAGTGCAGGAAGCAATTCGAGCTTATACGATCGATGCTGCAAAGGGAATGCGAAGCGATGGTCTCATTGGTTCTATTTCGCCTGGCAAACGTGCTGACCTCATTGTAATCGATGATTTTGAGAATGAACCAAATGAATTCTGGCTGGAAGCAAAACCGTATATCACGATCGTGGATGGGGAAGTTAAGTTTAATAATTTGTAAGAAGAATTGACCATTAAAAGCAAACTAATTGATATTTTGTTATCAACTTAGTAACAGATAAATTTTTTAAAGAAAAAAAGCAACATGATTATGATGTGCAAAATGATGGGAGATATTTGGAATATGATAAAATTTTGACTTAGATTTATATTGACATTGATTTAAATAAATTAAAAAAAAAGAAAAACTTATTTGAAAGGTTGATATGAAACAGGAGGAGTTTGATAGTTTTGGTTTAAGATATGGTGGAGAGCCAGATAATATAAATGCTCTTACTTTCGTTAAATCTTTATCAGCTATAAACACAATAGTTGAGGAAATAAATATTCAACTCAACAAATTAAACGATACAGATAATCGTGTAGAAATAAGAGTTAAGGCTTTTAATAAAGGTAGTTTCTTGGTATTTTTGGATCTTATTGAGACAGCTTTAAATAGTCTTGACACAGGTATTCTTTTTTCTATAGCTTGCGGTATTGTCCCAGCGATTTCCAAATTATTTAATTTAATTACCTTTCTCGAGGGAAAAGAACCTCAGGATGTGCAAATTCAAAATAATAATGAAAAAATAATTATCATTAATCATTTAGGGGATAAAGAGACATTTGATATTGATATTTACAATCTTTTCTACAATAATCCCGCAATTCAAAATCCTATAAGAGCCAATTTTGAAACTTTATATAATGATAAAAAAATTGAAACTTTTAAAATATACAATAAAAAAAATGAACTTATCTATAAATCAAACAGAGATGAATTTCAAAAACTATCCATGGATATCGAATATGAAGATGATAAAACGAGAGAAATAAGAGAATTAGCAATACTCCACCTTAGCAAGGCAAACTTTGAAAAAAAATATGTTTGGGGATTTTATTATAAGGGTCAAAAAATATCTGCTTATATTAAGGATGATCTGTTTTATAATTTAATTGATAAAGGGGAAAAGTTTGCAAAAGGTGATATATTGCAAGTTGAAATGATCATACACCAGGAATTTGATGAAGTAGTTAATACATATATTAATAAAAAGTGTATTATTGAGCGAATAATAAAACATATTCCCCGGACAGAACAAGAGAAACTACAAATTTAGGATTATAGAGATTTTATAATGTCATCACCGTTATCAGATCTGGATGAACTTGTCCTTAAGTGTAGAAATAAAAAAGCTAAAAACTATATTAGGGAGGCTGTTGCTTGTTATAAATCAAGTGCTTTTAGATCTGCAATCGTCTCAACCTGGATTGCAGTTTCCTTTGATATTATTGATAAGATAAGGGATTTAACCCTTGCTGGGGATAAAGAAGCAGAAAAACAGCTTGAGCAATTCGATAAAGCTAGAGAGGCAAATGATTTAGCTAGATCATTACAATTCGAGAGAGAGATTCTAAAGGTAGCACGAGATAAACTAGAGTTGATATCGCAGGTTGAATATATTGATTTGGAGAGATTACAACAAGATAGAAATAGATGTGCTCATCCAACAATGACTTCAGATGGTGAAATATTCAACCCGTCTGCTGAACTTGCTCGAGTCCACATCAGATGTGCTATAGATCATTTACTACAATATCCTCCTGCACAAGGTAAGTATGCTCTTAGTAAATTACTAAAAGAGGTTGACTCAAATTACTTTCCGGTTAGTGTTTCTGACGCATTTATATCCTTAACAAACAGTCCCTTAGCACATGCAAGGGATAGTCTTGTAAGGAACTTTATTATTATTCTTTTAAAAAAACTGCTCATGGACAATAAGGACTATCAAATAGTTAGGAAGCTATCATCCGCCTTAAAAGCAACTGAAAATATGCATAGTAAGGTTTATTTTAATACTTTACAAGAGAAGCTTTCCGTTTTATTTAAACTTGTCCCAGACGAAGAGCTTTATAGGACATTTCCAATTCTTCAACGAATTAGTGATAGTTGGCAAATGCTAAGTAAAGATATTCAGCAAAAGCTTTGTTTATATGTTAAAACTCTCCCCGGTGAATATTTTGATGAGATAGGTTTTTTGTTAGAACATGACGGTCTTAAAGAAGCTGCTCAAAATAGAGTAAGTATATCAACGACGGAAGAGGTGCTTAATGATTATTTCTTTATTTTACCTGCTGAAATTGTAAAACGAATAGTCGAATTATATACTAAATCCGGCTGTTTTGCTGAAGCTAACTCTCTCTCTAAGTTAATAATAACAAATAAATCTTTTCTGACAAAGAATCAAGTTAAAGAAATTATCAAAGCATGTGGTATAAATGATCAAATTAAAAATAGTAGTGAGGTTGGAAATGTAATTAATGCACTACGTCAACATCGTTCAGTAACTGATGAAGAAGTTGATAATTGGCTGAAAGAAGTTGAATTATTAAAATATTTGATATCTGAATGACTATCTAAACTGTCTATTATAATTAAGACTTAATGCAATTTCTAACATTAATAAAACGTGATATATTAGAATAATTATTTTTTTTATATGTCATCCAATAATAAAAACTACTGACAAACCTTTGCCATTTTGATGTTTTTGACAGCAGTTTGTCAGTAGTTTTTTACATATAAAATTAGTTCAAATCCCGAAAAACACCATCTACTGACATATTTCGTGTCAATTACTGACAAAATGAGTGTCAGAGAATAATTGTATAATATATAATAATAAATATAAAAAATAATTGACAGACCTTCAAAATAAATCCCATATTGGCATCGGATGTCATAATTATTCAAAATAATTCAAAACATGGCATTCACGGAGGTTCGGTGTCCGGTACATTCTTAGGTTCGATAGGAAGCTCGATCACAAATAGACGGGTGAGTATTCCTCAATCATTCAGAGAGCTCATTGCACTTTCTGCAAGAATGCTGGTCGTTGCAGTGCGCGGTAGAAACAACACGATCTATATTTATCCAATGGACGTTTGGAAGAAGCTGGAAGCAGATCTGGAGCAGGGAACGGATAACCAAAAACAACTCTTGAAGATGTTCCGCATCTATGCTACTGTACTCAAAGTCGAAGGACCGGGACGCATCCTGTTACCCAAAAAATTATTGGAGATGGCTGAGATAGAAAATAAGATCGTTTTCCTGGGTGAAGGCAAGTTCTTTTCAATCTGGAATCCTGAAAATTTCCAAAAATACGAAGAAGAAATTGCTCAGCGCTATGATGAAAAACTACAAGAGAATGAATTTCTCTTATAAATCTGCAGGAGGAACAATGAAAGTATCCATCGGACAGATCATGCAATTTAAGAAGATCAAGGGAGTGAAACTTCCGGAAGGATCTTTTAAGATTGTAAATTTTGATGAGGTGCCGAATGATATAGAATTTGGTCTCTTTGCTTATGAGATAAGTGGGAATGTTGCTCATTATATTGATGTGAAAAAGCTCAAGAACGGCTCAGAAGAAGAAAAAGAACTGCTTGAAAAATTTAAAATGTATTCATCTCTGCTTTCTGTAGAAACCCTTCCTCACCTCATGCACCCCAAAGATATAGTTGATATCGAAGAAGTGAATGATCATATTTTACTGCATTGCGGCAATCGCTACTTCTCGATCTGGGATGGAGATAATTTTAAACGTTTCGAAAAACATCTCAGCTATAACCTGCATCAGGGTCAAACCCACCAGTACGTGCAATGAAATCCTTTCACATTCCTGTTCTTAAAGCCCAATCGATTGAACTCCTGCAAATAAAAAAAGATGGGGTCTACGTTGATGCCACTCTTGGCGGTGGGGGTCACACGGAAGCGATGTTCGAGCATGAAAAGGATATTCGTGTCGTTGCTTTTGATCATGATAAGGATGCAATCGATTTCGCACTGAAACGCCTATCAAAATATTCGGATAGAATTATATTTGTGAATAAAAATTTCTCTTATCTTTCATCTGCACTGGCACTTAACAGGATTACAAAAATTGACGGAATTCTTTTTGATCTTGGTTTCTCATCCCATCAGATCGACCAGCAACGTGGTTTTAGTTATACTCAGGATGATGAGCTCGATATGAGAATGAATCGCAACAACGGGAAACTCACCGCTTATGATATCGTAAATTTTTATCCAAAAGATAAACTGGAACAGGTTCTGCATGACTACAGCGAGGATAGATTTTGGAAACGTATCAGTAACGCAATTTTGCAGGCAAGAAAAGATAAAAAGATCGAAACAACAAAACAACTCAGAGAAATTATCGAGAATGTCATTCCAAGAGATAAAGCATTCAAAACTTTATCGAGAATTTTTCAGGCACTTCGAATTGAAGTGAACAAAGAGCTGGAAGCGCTTGAAAAGGGATTGAAATCTTCTGTAGAAGTCCTAAAAAAAGGCGGAAAGATCGCAGTTATTTCTTATCACTCTCTCGAGGATCGGATCGTAAAACGATTTTTCAAATATGAGAATCTTGAATGTATATGTCCGGCATATTTACCCCGCTGTGTGTGTGAAAAAGAAGTAAGATTGAAGATCATAACAAAAAAACCGATCGTTCCAACCGTGGAAGAGATCAAGGAAAATTCACGTGCACGAAGTGCAAAATTACGCGTCGCAGAGAGGTGCTGATGAATAAAAAACCACCCATACTTTTTATCATTTTTATTTCATTCTTTTGCTTCATCGTGATTTCCAGTTTGCTCCGCTCTCTCTTTCTTGAACAGCAAAGAGAACTCTTAACCATCGAGCAAAAAAATCAGGATAGTCGGGATATTATTACTGATCTGAAAAATGAAATCAGCCAGTTGTCCCTGGATACCCGTATTATAGAAATTGCCGGCAGCATGCTTAATATGGGTTTTCCTGATCCAGCCAGCATTATCAGTGTTAAGAAAAATCAAGTCTCATCAGATCAAGTAAACTACTCTTTATTAAACTTTATCTCTCCGGAAGCTATCGCTGCGGATAAATAGCGCAATATCACTGTCCCATGCAGGAAAATAAGGGTAGGATTGCATCAATAAAAGTTATCTTCATTCTTATTTTTTGTGTTTTTATATTTCGATTATTTACCATCCAATTATTAGACGTATACGGCTTTTATAACAATTATCAAAGATATAAAAATAAGAAGACCATCATACCCGCAGAACGCGGCTTTATCTATGACAGATACGGAATCTCATTAGCAGGGAACAAGAAATTATATAAACTGGAATTCTGCCCAAAGCTTATCAAATGGGAAAAGAAAGACTCTCTTTCGACTGTTGATAGGGGGATAGTCTATAATGAAATAATTCATATTGTCGCTCAAAATACAGATAAAACTCGTGACGAGCTTGCTGGCAGGATATCCACTTTTGAAGAGGATTTTCCTTACGGCTTTGAGCTGGTTACTCAAATTGATGCAGCTCAGAAAGACAGGATATTAAGAGCACTAAACGACCAGGGGATTCACGGAGTGCTCGATTATAAGCAAAAATCGGAAAGGGTCTATCCAAAAGGCGATCTGGCGGGACCCTTAATTGGATTTTATGAATATGATAATGACCACGCATTGTGTGGAATTGAGCTTGTGTCCGATAACGAATTGACTGGTCAGGATGGTTGGTCCGAAGTGATACAATATGGCACGGGTGATGATTTTCATTTTGATGACATGCCTTTGCAGAAACCGATTTCCGGCAAATCTGTCTATCTCACTATTGATGCCCACCTGCAGGCAATTCTGGAAAAAAATCTTTTACATGGTATTGAGGAATATGAAGCAAAAGGTGCGATAGGAGTAATAATCTCACCCCGAACAGGTGAAATTTTTGCGATGAGGGGAATAAATCGGGATTATATTGGGAGTTCAATACGAACCAGCCATACGCTTCCGATCTATCCAATCAACTGGCAGTACGAGCCGGGCTCCACTCTTAAGCCGGTCACAGCACTCATTGCAATAGAAGATAATATATATCATGCAACTGATATAATCGATTGCAGAACGAGGAAGATCGGCGGGCGAACTATTTCCGATGTGAAACCGCTTCAATATTTAACATTCAAGCAGGTGCTTTCAAAATCAAGCAATTGTGGGATTACGAGGGTTGCAGATAATATCGAGCCCTATAAATTATACAAAACACTGACAGACCTCGGATTTGGTCATAAATCAGGTATTATTCTTAATGGTGAAAGTGCTGGAGTTGTTCGGCACCCGAGCAAGTGGTCGAAATATTCACTGCACTCGCTCTCTTTTGGTCAGGAACTGACCGTGACAGTCCTTCAGCTTGCATATGCTTATGCCTCACTGGCGAACGGTGGTAGAATGCTACAACCGATAATAATCTATAAAATTGAAGATGAGGAGCAGAACATCCTGTTTGAACCGCAAACAATAGTAGTAAGACATGTATCCAATCTATGGGCTCTTGACACACTTAGAAGTTATTTAAAGGCAGTTGTTGATGAGGGACACGGGATAGGAACCAAGCTTGGATATATTTCTATCGCAGGGAAAACAGGTACTGCGGAAAAACTCGATCCTGAAGGTCATGGATACCTTAAAGGTGCCTATATCACGAGTTTTGTGGGATTTTTCCCTGTTGAGGATCCCCAGATCGTAATGGTGATCTTATATGATGAACCGAATTACGATCACCGGTATGGAAGCATTTCGGCAGTTCCGACCTTCAGAAAAATTGTTGAGGAAATGACCGTCCTTCCTCATAATGATATTCTATACATTGCCAACGAAGCCAATCGGGAATATGTGCTCGTTCCGAAATGCATTGGAAAATCTGTGAAAGAAGCAAGCCAAATTTTGGTTGAGCACAATATTGACTTCACGAGTTTTGGTGACGGTGAAGTAGTGGTAGATCAGTTCCCTAAACCAGGCGTGACAATGCTGGAAGGATCTTCGATAATCCTCCAAACAGGATTTCGAATACTCACACAAAATAATCAGAATGCAAACTTGACGCATTAAGCGAGGATCAAAGTCTAAGGTTTCTTTATGAAAAATTTGAATATCAAGCAAATTATTACAGCGCTCAAAGCAACTACTACTGCAACGGAAAATGCAGAGATTAACTGTGTCATACATGATTCTCGAGAGTGCAACTTGCATTCCGGTAAGGAGATACTTTACTTTGCAATACGTGGAGAGCAGGTTGACGGACATGATTTTGTTCAGGAAGTCCTCTCAAAAGGGGCATCTTTTGCGGTTGTAGATCACGAGCTCAAGGATGACATTGATGCAAGAAAACTCATTTTTGTTGAGGATACTGTAAAGGCATTGAATGCGCTTGGAAAATATTATCTCAGTCAGTTTGATATTCCCAAAGTCGCAATTACCGGTTCAGTAGGGAAGACTATTTCAAAAGAATTCATTGCAAATGTGTTATCTAAAAAATATAAGGTTCATAGAAGCGAAGGGAATCTCAACACAATTATCGGACTCCCAATAACGATTTTTGACATCGAGGATACACATGAGATAGCAGTTCTTGAACTCGGCACAAACCATTTTGGAGAGATAAAAACTCTCACAGAAATGGTTGAACCCGATATAGCAATAATTACGAATATCGGTCCCTCGCATCTGGAATTTTTGGAAAGTCTTGAAGGAGTATTCAAAGAAAAGAACGATATCTTCAAATATTCTCCGGAAAAAACTCTGAAAATATTTAACGGCAATATTAGCTATCTTCAGAATAATAAAGGCAACAAATCTTACTTTTCCTATGGATTTGATGATGATAACGACCTTGTCGTGAGGGATATAACTCGAGTAGATCACAAGTATTCATTCTTGGTAAATGATGAAAAATATTTTATTTTTAATGATGTGTATCACAATGTGCTCAATGCGATCCCTGCGATAATTATCGGGAAACGTTTTGAACTTTCTCACGAACAAATTCAGCAAGGTTTAGCGATCACACCTGAAGTCGGTTTGAGAATGGAGATCAGGGAGAACGCAATAAAAAAATGGACGATCATCGCTGATTGTTACAATGCCAATCCAGTATCAATGGTCTCAGCATTGGAATATTTGCATTCTCTTCATCACAAAAATAAGATAGTGATTCTCGGTGATATGCTTGAGCTGGGTGAAGAGAGTCAAAGGTATCATGAAGATATTGGCTTGCTGGTAAGGGATATGGGTTTGAGGAGATCGGTCGCTATTGGAGATATGGCAAGATTTTATAAATTTATCACACATTACTCATCTGCAGAAGATTTCATAGATCATTTCTCGGATGAGACGTTTCCTGAGGATGCTGCAATATTGGTTAAAGCATCCCGGGGTATTGCGTTAGAAAAAATCATAGAAAGGCTGGCAACTTAATGTTTTATCATATTTTGTATCCCCTCGTGAGGGTTAATATCATTTTTAATGTTTTTCAATACATTACCTTCCGCGCGATCGGTGCATTTGTCACCGCACTTATTTTATGTTTTATTTTTGGTCCCAAGATCATCAAATCCCTGAAGAAGCATCAGGTTACGGAAAATATTAGTAATCTCCTGCCTGCCACACACATGAAGAAGAAGGGTACACCTACGATGGGAGGTATCATAATTGGTCTTGGTTTGATCGTCTCCAGCTTGCTCTGGAACAATCTTACAAATCCCTATGTGCTTATAGCACTGCTTGTTACGCTATGGCTCGGCGGATTGGGATTCCTGGATGATTATCTGAAAAATGTACGGCACATAGAGCAGGGACTTGTGGAAAAGTACAAGATCGCAGGTCAGCTTGTTCTCGGAATTCTTATCGCGGTTACTCTCTATTTCGGTTATCAGCAAAGCCATTCGATCACCTATATTAGTATTCCATTTTTAAAGGATGCCTCTATCTCGCTTGGTGTATTTTTCATTCCTTTTGTTGCACTTTTTATCACCTTTTACTCGAATGCAGTCAACCTTACGGATGGATTAGATGGGCTGGCAGCAGGAACTATCGCTCTTGTAGCTTTCGGTTTGGGTGTAATGGCATATGTTAAAGGGAATATTGTGATCGCAGATTATCTTAAGCTCGAATTTATATCTGATGCAGGGGAGCTGACCGTTTTTACAACTGCAATAATTGGCTCGATATTGGGCTTTCTTTGGTTTAATATCAAACCTGCTCAGGTGTTCATGGGAGATACCGGAGCGCTTTCCATGGGAGGTGTCCTTGCCGTAATGGCTATTCTCCTTAAAGAAGAGATATTCTTTGTATTGATCGGTCTTGTGTTCGTTGTAGAGGCGCTTTCCTCACTGGTTCAGAGGTACTATTACAGGCACACCCGCATAAAACATGGAGAAGGAAAACGGATACTTCTATGTGCTCCGCTCCATCATCACTACGAGTTGAAGGGCTGGTCCGAAAGCCAGATCGTGATACGTTTTTGGATCGTGACAATGCTCTTGACAGCTATCGGACTTGCAACACTGAAGCTGAGATAATATGTACTGGAAAGATAAGAAAGTTGCTGTTATCGGTCTTGCCAGAAGCGGTCTTGCTGCTGTGCAGAAGCTCAAAGAGATTGGTGCTGTACCTTTCTTGTCAGATATACGTTCAATAGAGGATTTGAAAAATATTCCTCCAATGATAAAGGATTTTGAATTTGAAGCAGGGGAGCATACCGAGCAAGTTCTTCAGAACGAGCTTATCATTGTGAGTCCCGGGGTTCCGCTTGATATTCCAATTTTAAGAAAAGCTCGTGAAAGAGGAATCCCGTTATGGAGCGAGCTGGAACTCGGCTTTCAGCTTACAAAAGACACTTCCTCAAAGATCATTGCAATAACCGGCTCAAATGGGAAGAGCACAACCACTTCGCTTATCCATCATATTTTGAAAGAGAGTGGCAGGAATGCACTTCTTGCCGGAAATATTGGATTGCCATTCACATCGTTTTCAATTGAAAAAGGCGTATATGATTACATCGTATTAGAAGTCAGCAGTTTTCAACTTGATGGGATAAGGCAATTCCGACCCGATATTGCAATTATGCTGAACATCACTCCTGATCACCTGAACCGGTATCATACTTTTGATGAATACAGGAGCTCGAAATTACGAATTTTTGAAAATCAGACCAAAGAAGATATCGCAGTTTTAAATTTTGATGATAATGAATGTAAGCGATTACGCGACATTGGTTTATCACAAAAAATATTCTACAGTGTTCATGAAAAAGTGAATGAGCATGTATGGTTTTATGACAATCAGATTGTGATAAATTCAGGAGGCAGAACCTTGTCTTTGAGCTCTAATGAGCTTCCAATAAGGGGATTACATAACATCAGCAATGCAGTTGTTTCCTCTCTGGTTGGTGTGTTATGCGGATTGGAACCCGAAAAAATAAACGCAGCTCTCAAAAATTTCAAGGGCTTGGAGCATCGTCTTGAATGGGTAGCTGAGATCGGTAAGAGAAATTTTATTAATGATTCAAAGGCGACAAATTGTGTGTCTGTCGAGAAAGCATTGGCATCATTCGATAAGCCGATAAATCTTATCATGGGCGGTTCTGACAAAAATGAAAACTTTTCGTCCCTGATTCCTCTCATTCAAAAAAATGTGATAAATCTTTTCGTGCTTGGAGAGACCAAAGCCCAAATCGTTGACACGTTCAAAAAATATGTGAACATAAACGAGGTTTCTGGACTGCAAGAAGCAGTGGACATGGCATATAAAATTTCAAAACCCGGTGAATATATTTTACTTTCACCTGGGTGCGCCAGTTATGATATGTATGATAATTTTGAGGAGCGCGGAAAGCACTTCAAACTGCTTGTTCATGAGATAAAAAAATGAAGATTTCGACTAAATTTCTGGAAGATTCGCTGGTCTACATCTGCTTGATCTTGGTTTTGATCGGCTTGTTACTCATCGGCAGCATTGATTCTTTTCAGTTCAAATCGAGAAATATCGTTCTGCAAAGCTCATGGATTTTTGTGTCTATTATCTTCTTTTTTATTTTTTCTCATATACATCTTCAGCGATTGAGAATTCTTTCATTTCCTTTATTATTTCTCGGACTTATCGTGCTTGTAGCAGTATTTATACCGGGAATAGGGAAAACGGTTAATAATTCATCACGCTGGATAAATTTTAGCAGATTCACCTTTCAGTCCAGCAACCTGGCAAAGTTGATCTTTATCTTTTACCTGGCTCATTTCTTCGCAAAAAATCAGGATATTCTTGAAAAATCGGAACCAAGATATTTCCTTCGAAATTTTTCCCCCATCATTTTTGCCCTTGTACTTTATGTCGGCCTGATATACTTTGAACCGGATCTCAGCACGGCGGGTATTCTCTTTCTTATTTTTCTGAGCATGCTTTTTATCGCAAAAGTGAAACTGTCCACGATCACATTGATATCTGTGAGTGTCCTTGTTGTGCTTGTAGTGCTCATATCGGTTGGTCCTTCATATCGAAGAGCCCGGTATGTTTCGTTTGTGAAATTTCTTACAGGCAAAGAGGTGCAGATTCAAAATCATAATGACACGTTCTTTCAGCCGAGAGAGTCCCTTATTGCACTTTCTAATGGCAAGTTAACAGGCAGAGGATCTGAAGAGGGGAAGGCAAAATTATATTACCTGCCCTTTGCCCATTCCGATTATATTTTTTCCATACTTGGTGAGGAATATGGGTTTGTAGGAAGTATCATGCTTCTGTTGTTTTATCTGCTTCTGTTACTTAATTGTTTCACTTTAGCGCAGCGTGCCCACGATCCTTTTTATTCATTTCTGATCGCAGGATTGGGATTCGGAATTGCTTATAATATTTTTGTAAATGTCGCAGTGGCAGTGAGTCTGATTCCTTCGACAGGTGTGACATTACCATTCATAAGTTATGGCGGTTCAGCGCTTTTGATCGACTCTATCGCTATCGCAGTAATTATCAATGCAAGTAAACGTGACCGTTATGAACGACTTGATAAGGATCTTCAATATGCATAGAATTGCTATTGCAGCAGGTGGAACTGGCGGACATATCTTTCCGGGTATTGCAATTGCTCGTGAACTACAAAAGCAGCTGGATGAATGCGAAGTAATATTTATCGGATCAAAGAACGGTATAGAAAATAAGTTAGTGAAAGAATACGGATATCAATGCATTCCGACGAATGTGCAGAAATTATACAGATTCTTCACATTTAAAAATCTGCTATTTCCATATTATATGCTGAAAAGTATTGCTGAGGCACAGGATATTTATAGGAAGTTCAAAATATCAATTTTTGTAGGATGCGGGGGATTTGTCAGCGGAACAGCAGGTTATGCTGCAAAACTGCAAAGAATTCCAATATTTTTGCAGGAACAAAATAGCTATCCCGGTTTGAGCACACGTTTCATTGCACCTTATGCTCAAAGAATTTATCTTGGAAATCACAAAGCAGGCGATTATTTGGAATGTTGCAAAAATCGAATTTATTATACAGGGAATCCAATTCGTACACCGATAAAGATTTCCCGGGAGAAAGCGCTGGAAATACTGGGATTGCAAAACAAAAAGACAGTTTTTATTTATGGTGGTAGTCTGGGTTCAACACCGATTAATAATGCAGTGCTTCCGATTCTCGAGAAAATGATGCAAAATAATCTTCAGGTGATCTTTCAGACGGGTAAACGTGATCATTCAAGAATATTTGAACTCTATGGAAAAAATGAAAATCTTATTATAAAACCATTTTTTGATAACATCGACATTGCCTATTCTGCAAGCGATCTTGTTGTGTGCAGGGCTGGGGCGATCTCACTCTCTGAAGTTGCATATTTTGGAATCCCTGCAATTATTATTCCTTTTCCATGGGCTGCAGGGGATCATCAGGTTAAAAATGCAGAGAGTTTTGGAAATAGAAATGCAGCAGTAGTGATAGAAGAAAAAAACCTTTCATCAGAAATATTATTTCATGAGATCGTGAATATCTTGAATAATCTGGAGAAATCCAAAAATATGGTACATGCGATGAAGTCCCTTGCAAAACCACAGGCAAGTCAGGATATTGTCAGCGATATTATTAGCACGTTAGGAATAGAATGTTAGGAAAAACAAAAAAATTGCATTTTGTCGGTATTGGCGGTATTGGTATGAGCGGAATCGCCGAACTGCTCATAAATTACGGTTACATGATTTCCGGCTCTGACCTGTTAAAATCCCACGTGACCGAACGTCTTGAAAAAATGGGTGCTGAGATCACATATCAGCATAAAGCATCCAATGTTCATAAAGACGTTGATGTGGTTGTGAAATCTTCTGCGGTTACAAATTCCAACATCGAAATAAAAACAGCGGTAAATAGGAATATTCCGGTCATCAGGCGTGCTGAAATGCTCTATGAGCTTATGAGAATGAAAATGGGTATAAGCATTGCAGGCACGCATGGAAAGACAACCACAACCTCAATGACAGGTATGATACTGACCGAAGCCGGGCTGCTTCCTACACTCGTGATCGGTGGAGTGGTAAAGAATTTTGATAGTAATGCTGTTCTTGGAAAATCAAAATACATGGTTGTAGAAGCTGACGAATACGACCGTTCATTCTTGTCGCTAACTCCAATAATAGCAGGTATTTGCAATATTGAAGAAGAACATGTGGACTGTTATCCGACTGTGGAGGAACTTGAAAATGCATTTCTCCAATTTGCGAACTCTGTTCCTTTTTTTGGATTGATCGTTGCATGCATTGATGACCCGGCAGTGAAACGTTTGCTGCCAAGATTTGAAAAGCGATTATGTACTTTTGGATTGGATAAAAGTGCAACAGTTCAAGCGGAAAATATTAAGTATTCAAATTTTGAATCCGAGTATGATCTCATATATGCAAATAAAAAACTGGGAACAATTAATCTCTCTTTACCTGGCGCACATAATGTTCAAAATTCACTCCTCGCTGCTTCCATAGCACTCGAGCTTGAAATACCTTTCATAGATATCAGGAACGGTTTGCTGAAGTTCAAAGGTGTTTATCGTCGGTTTGAACGAATAGGTCTTGTGAATGATATTCTCGTATATGATGATTATGCCCATCATCCAACAGAAGTGAGAAAAACACTTCAGGGCATAAAAGAAGGTTCTGTTCGAAGAATAGTCGCTGTGTTCCAGCCACATTTATTTACCAGAACAAAAATGTTCTATAGAAAATTTGCGGAAGCTCTTATGATTGCGGATGTTCTCATTATCAATGATATTTATCCGGCACGCGAAGATCCGATCGAGGGAGTGACCGGAAAACTTATTTATGATGTAGCGCGCGAACTCGGTCACAAAAAAGTTTACTTCATAAAAGATAGGGAGGATATCCCAACCGAGCTAATGAAAATGGCCAAAAGTGGTGATTTTGTGATCACCATGGGCGCTGGAAATATTTTTGAGGTATCGGAAAAATTTGTTCACCTACTCGAGAAGCAAAATGAAGCTCAATCCAAAAAAAAATAATGAGAGAAAGAAAAGCTTAAAGATGCCACAAAGACTCGAAGACACAAAGTTGTTTGATATAGTAGTCGAAGTTGGATTCTTGGTGACTTTGCGCCTTGGTGGCAAGAAAAAATAATGAAAGAAAGAAAAGTTTAAAGATGCCACAAAGACTCGAAGACACAAAGTTGCTTGATGTAGTAGTCGAAGTTGGATTCTTGGTGACTTTGTGCATTTGTAGCAAATAAAAATAATGATTAAAAAATTTGATTTATTCATTGAAGAACATCATTTGTCGTGTGTAAAGAAAGAGGTTTCTTTAAAATTACTTACAACCGTAAAATGCGGTGGAGAAGCTGATTATCTTATAGATCCTGACAGTTATGATGAGCTTTCGAAAATATTCGAATTCATCTGCAGAAATAATATTCATTACAAAATTATAGGGAATGGTTCGAATATTTTAGTTTCTGATTTGGGATTTCCAGGCATTGTCATTTCACTGAAGAATTTTCCCTATTTAATTGAATTGCACGGCGGAAAATTATCAGTTGCTGCTCATATCGAATGTGCATATCTTCAAAAAAAATGCATACTCGAGGGCTTGAGTGGTTTAGAATTTTTGAGTGGTATCCCGGGGACTATGGGTGGAATCATTGCAATGAATGCAGGTGCTTTTGGTCACGATGTGGACAGTGCTCTTGATTCAATAAAAACAGTAACACATGAAGGAAAAATTGTCAGAATCCAAGCTGAAAATATGGAATTTTCATATAGAAAAACCAAACTTCCTTTTGAGAAATTTATTATTACGGAAGGAACTTTCAATGTTCAAAAAAAGAATATGCAGGAAGTGAAAGAGCTCTGCGACTCCTATATTTCACAGAGGAAATCAAAGAATCTCTGGCTTGCCCTGACCTTTGGTTCGACCTTCAAGAACGGTGCGGATTATTACGCAGGTGAACTTGTTGAAAAATGCGGATTAAAAGGATATTCCATTGGTGATGCTCAAATCTCCAAAAGTCATGCAAATTTTATCATTAATAACGGAGATGCTTCATCCAAAGATGTATATCTTCTCATACGAAAAATGAAAGATGAAGTAAGGAAAAAATTTGGAATAAACCTTGAATTAGAAGTTAAACTGTGGGGAGATTTTTCTTATGCGGGAAAATAAAACGAGAATAAAAGAACCGATTTTTAAGAAAGCACTTATCATGCTTGTGTTGTGTATGAGTATTACCGGGGCAAGTGCGTATCTGTTGAAGTTTGGTGTAACAAATTGGAATTATCTTCAAATGAAAGACAGTGAAGTAGCAGGCACTATTCACATTAATCCCGATATTATTCATATCGCTCTTTCGGAGTTCAAAGGTGAAAATCTATATCTTCTTGAGGACGATGCAGTCCGGGATAGATTGGCGCAACTTCCATGCGTGAAGGATGTTAAAATATTGAGAATATTCCCGAGTACATTAAAGGTCGTCATTGAAGAACGGCTCCCGATCGCATATATCCAAACCGATCAAAATGAATATTTTCTTATTGATGAACAAGGAGTTTTACTAGATAAAATTGAATTTGCAGGTAGTGTAGATATGCCTGTCTTTTGTGAAATTAGCATAAATAATTTGACACTGGGACAGGAGGTATCAGATACAAACTTTAAGATCCTCCTCAATGTGTACAAGGCATTAAAAATGAAATATCCTGATTTTCTTGCATCTGTGGCTGAGCTCTATATTGAAGATGGAGATGTTATCATTTCAGAACAAGAGAGAGGAGTGAGATTCATAATCGGTGATCGTGATTTTGATGAAAGACTAGAGAAACTGGTCTTTGCATACCAGAATTTTGGTGTGGCAACTTATTCTGAAATCGATGTGCGATTTTCCGATCCAATACATGAATTGGTGATATTAAGATAATGGCAAGACAACAAGTAGTAACAGCATTGGATATCGGTACAACGAAGGTATGTTGTATCATAGCAGTTATTGATAAAAACAATCAACTGAAGATCTCGGGCATCGGTGAGACAAAATCTCAGGGACTTACTCGGGGAATGATCAGAAATATTCGCGCTGCATCGGAATCTATTGATTCCGCAGTCCGGACTGCTGAGAAGATGGCTGGGATCGATGCAGAGAATATTATTGTCGGCGTAGCTGGAGAAATGATCCACAGTTTTGTGCGTCATGGCATGGCAAATATTATCAGCAAAAGCAAATATACCGAAGAGATAAACGAGTACGAGGTTACTGAAACCGAGATCGAAAATGTCAAAAATGATGCGATCAAAAATGCTCCGTTGACGAGCGATCAGAAACTCATTCATGTAGAACCCCAATATTTTATGATAGACAGCATCACTGGCATAATTGACCCGATAGGAATGACAGGGCATCGTCTCGAAGCTGATGTGCATTTTGTTACTGCGGATATGAGCTATTTGAACAGTATCTACCGCAGCGTGCAGCTTTTAGGATTGAATGTGAAAGACGTGATCCTTCAACCCATTGCATCTGCTATGGCAGTTCTCAATGATGATGAAGTAGAGCTTGGTGCAGTGCTCGTTGACGTAGGTGGTGGTACGACAGACGTATCCATATATTATAAAAACAGTCTCAGATTCACCTGCATAATACCATTTGGAGGTGAGAATATCACGTCTGACCTATCAGTAGGATTGCGCACTCCAAATGCAGAGGCAGAGAAGATCAAGATAGATTTCGGCTATGCTATTCCGGAAAATGTTGATGATGACTCAAAGATCGAAGTGCCGGGAATTGGCGGTTATCCATCAACCTTCCGAACAAAAAAACTCATTGCAGAGATCATCAATCCCAGAATGCAGGAGATCGCCCAGTTGGTTTATAATAATGTTGTAAAAAGTAAATATCTTGAGATGATAACTGCGGGAATCTCTATTTGTGGCGGAACTGCTAATCTAAAAAGTACAAATCAGCTTTTCTCTCAAGTATTTCATGAGATTCCTACAAAAACTGGGTACCCATCCTTCAAAGGGATCTACGGAGATACAGAAACTCTCTCAAATCCAAAATATGCAACGGCTGTCGGTTTACTGTATTGGGGTGTGAAAAATTATAAGAACGAACCACTTGCACCGGGCAAAGGTTCGATCATAGATCGTCTTTTCAAGCGAATAAAAAAATGGTTTGAAATACAAAGTTTTACGTAAAACATAATCCCTGACAAAGGTCAAATAGGGAGCATATATGCTGAAATTTAATCATTCGACGAACAAAATATCCAGGATCAAGATCATCGGTATCGGTGGAGCGGGCAACAATGCGGTCAATACTATGATCAAAAATAATCTCGGTGGTGTCGATTATGTTGCAGTGAACACCGACCAACAGGTTCTCAATGTTTCTGCTGCGGAAGATAAATTGCAGATCGGCAAGAACCTCGTGAAGGGATTCGGTGCGGGCGGAAAGCCCGAAGTCGGCGCAATGTGTGCAGAAGAAAGCAAGGAAGATATTAAGAAGACACTTGCTAATTCTGATGTAGTATTTCTCACTGCCGGAATGGGTGGCGGAACCGGTACAGGAGCAGCTCCTATCTTTGCTAAACTAGCCCAGGAGATGGATATCCTAACTATCGCAATCGTAACGTATCCTTTCAGCTTTGAGGGCAAATACCGCAAAGAAAATGCAGAAAAGGGCATCTCAGAACTCAAACAATATGTAAACTCTCTCATTATTATTGATAATGATAAAGTCCTTCAAACATATGATGACATTGAATTGTACCAGGCATTTGAAAAATCCAATTTCGTTCTTTATAATGCGGCGAAAACTTTCACGGAGATCATCAATAAAGAAGGATATATGAATGTTGATCTTGCCGATGTGAAAACTGTGCTTTCGGAAATGGGATATGCACTTATTGGATTTGGTTCTGCAAGCGGTGAAGACAGGGCTGCAAAAGCTACGCATCAGGCGCTTGATAATCCACTCATACAGGATATTTCTTTGGAGGAGACTAAAGCTATTCTTGTAAACATCACAGTTGGTTTTGATTTTGTGACAAAAGAATACGAGGAAGTGACGAAGATCATTTATGAAAAAACACATGATAATACAAATATCATTCATGGACTGGTATTTGATAAGGATCTTAAAGATGTTATTTCAATTGCGGTAATTGCCACAGGAATGCTCTCAACAGACAGGAAGGAAATTGATATCCTTCCCTTGGAAGAAGAGCAAACACAAGAGGATAGGCAGAAAGAGCTTGAAGAAATAATGGCAAGGATAAAGCAATCAGAGCTCCTAGCACCAAAAAATAACGAATACTCCATGGATGAAATAAGAAGACAATACGTAAAGGATACCTTAGAATAAAATGGATTACATTATTAGATTAGTAATTTATTCGCTTGCAATACTCATCGTGAGCAGGTTCACAAAATTGATCGAGATCAAGAACTTTGGTACTGCACTTTTGTTCGCTTTTGTGCTTGGTATAGTTAATGTGCTTATAAGACCGATCTTCTTATTTATCTCACTTCCACTTATTGCATTGACCTTTGGGATATTTCTGATCTTTATAAACGGATTGATGATCATTATCGCAGCAGCATTCTTTAAGAATGTCAAAACAAAGGGCTGTCTTTCGTCTGCAATTGCAAGTGTGCTGATTTCTCTTGTGGTATTTTTGTTTGAAATGATACTCTTTCCCGGTCAGACGCAGATAATTTATTAGTAGCGCTTCTTTACAGGAAAAGTAACGCAAGATTCCAATCTTGCGACTTTTTACTCCACAATAATATGTATTTCTCTTTACCAAGCCCCAGTTTAATGAAGCTGTTTGGAAGAAGGGGCTTCTTTGTATTATTGCTTTACTCCCGACAGGTCGGGAGAATTGGTAAAGAGGTAGGAAGAGAGAAGTACAGCAAGATTCCGATCTTGCGCATCCTGCACAAACTCAACATCAGTCTTCACTACGTTACGCCCCGACAAGACACCCAGACAGGTCAGAATGTTGAGTTACAATTATTCATTAAATTTCATCAGTATCCTAACAAAAAAGCGATGTCATTCCCGAGCCCCATCGGGAATCCAGTATTTTTTATAGACAACACACCTCCCGGCTAAAGCCGTACTCCTCTTTTTAGAGGAGATTTTTACTCAAAATGTACTAAAAAATTTGACAAACAATGGTAGTGAATTAAACAAACGATTAATAAAATAATTGTACTTGGTTTTTTATGATGCTGAAGGAAATTTTATGGTAAAAAAATTAAGAACTTATGGTAATTTGTTAAAAAAAGATGATGTAAATAATTGGAGGAAAAATGAAAAAAATATTAATAATTTTGATAACAATTTACTTACTAGTACTAATTTCATGTGAAGGAACAGGACCCGAACCACCAGTATATTACATAACTGTAACTTCACCCAACGGAGGTGAGACTTGGCAGATGGGAACTACCCATAATATAACCTGGGATGATAATATTGCTAGCAACGTAAAGATTGAATTATATAAATCAGGTTCATTTTACAGGACTATAAGTAATTCGACTTCAAGTGATGGGACATATAGTTGGAGTATTCCGACTGATCTGACAGAATCCTCAAGTTACAAGGTTAAGATAACCAGCACATCCAATAGTTCTGTATATGATAACAGTAATAACTATTTTACCATTGAAGAAGCTGATTACATAACCGTCACCTCCCCAAATGGGGGTGAGACGTGGCAAATGAGTACTTCGCATAACATTTCATGGGATGATAATATTTCTAGCAATGTAAAGATAGAATTATACAAATCAGGTTCATTTTATAGGACTTTAAGTAGTTCAACTGCAAGTGATGGAACATATAATTGGAGTATTCCCACTGATCTTGCAGAATCCTTAAGTTACAAGGTAAAGATTACTAGTACGAGTAATAGTTCTGTGAATGATCAAAGTAATAATTATTTTACTATAGAAGAAGAATCAGTGGCAGATTACATAACAGTAACTTCACCAAATGGAGGTGAGACCTGGCAGATGGGAACATCTCACAATATCACTTGCGACGATAACATTACAAGCAATGTAAAAATAGAATTGTATAAATCTGGTTCATATTACAGGACTATAGTTGATTCAACTTCATGTGGTTATAGCTGGGATATTCCAACTGATCTGATAGAATCTTCAAGTTACAAAGTAAAGATTACCAGCACCTCAAATAGTTCTGTATATGATTTTAGCGATAATGATTTTACTATTGAAGAAGAACCAGTTGCTGATTACATAACAGTAACTTCACCAAATGGAGGCGAGACCTGGCAAATGGGAACATCTTACAATATCACCTGGAATGACAATATTTCTAGTTATGTTAAGATTGATCTGTATAAGTCAGGTACGTATAATAGGGAAATTAAAGATTCTACACCGAGTGATGGTTCTTACAGTTGGAGTATCCCAACAGATTTGACGGAATCATCGAGTTACAAGGTAAAGATAACCAGTACTTCCAATATTTCTGTTAATGATTATAGTAATAATTATTTTACTATTGAAGAAGAACCAGTTGATGATTACATAACAGTAACTTCACCCAATGGTGGTGAGACCTGGGAAATGGGCACTACATATGATATAAAGTGGGATGATAATATAAGTGAAAATGTTAAGATAGAATTATATAAATCAGGTTCATTTTACAGGACAATTACTAGTTCAACATCAAGTGATGGGACATATAGCTGGAGTTTTCCGATTGTGGAAGAATCCTCATGGTACAAGGTTAAGATAACCAGCACCTCCAATAGTTCTGTGAATGATTTTAGCGATAATTATTTTTCAATAGTTAAACCACCATTCATAAAAGTTACATCCCCAAACGGAGGAGAGACCTGGCATATGGGTACACCTTACAATATTACATGGGATGATAACATAAGTAGCAATGTAAAGATAGAATTATACAAATCAGGTTCATTTTATAGGACTTTAAGTAGTTCAACTGCAAGTGATGGAACATATAATTGGAGTATTCCCACTGATCTTGCAGAATCCTCTAGTTACAAGGTTAAGATAACCAGCACCTCCAATAGTTCTTTATATGATTACAGTAATAATTATTTTACTATTGTAGAAGCAGATTACATAATTGTAACCTCCCCAAATGGGGGTGAGACGTGGCAAATGAGTACGTCACATAACATTACGTGGGATGATAACATAAGTAGTAATGTTAAGATAGAATTGTACAAATCAGGTTCATTTTACAGGACTTTAAGCAGTTCAACTGCAAGTGATGGAACATATAATTGGAGTATTCCCACTGATTTTGCAGAATCCTCTAGTTACAAGGTGAAGATAACCAGCACCTCCAATAGTTCTTTATATGATTACAGTAATAATTATTTTACTATTGTAGAATCAAATTACATAACTGTAACCACACCCAATGGGAGTGAGACGTGGCAAATGGGAACTCCACATGATATAACATGGGATGATAATATAAGTAGCTATGTAAAGATTGAATTATATAAATCAGGTTCATTTTACAGAACAATTAGCAGTTCAACTGCAAGTGATGGAACATATAATTGGAGCATTCCGACTGATCTAGTAGAATCATCGAGTTACAAGGTGAAGATAACCAGCACCTCCAATAGTTATTTATATGATTACAGTAATAACTATTTTACTATTGAAGCAGAAGATTACATAACCGTCACCTCACCCAATGGTGGTGAAACCTGGAAGATATTAACTACTCAACAAATAACCTGGAATGACAATATAAGTAGCAATGTTAAGATTGATTTATATAAATCCGGATCATATTATAGGACAATTACTACCTCAACCTCAAGTGATGGATTATTTAATTGGAATATTTCCAATGTTCTGGCAGAATCATCGAGTTACAAGGTTAAGATAACCAGCATCTCTAATAGTTCTGTATATGATTACAGTAATAACTATTTTACTCTTTACGTGGCCACTGGAACAGTAACAGATATAGATGACAATGTTTATCAGACAAGAGAAATCGGAAATCAGTGGTGGATGACAGAAAACCTGAAAGTAACACATTATCGAAATGGAAGCTCAATATCTAAAGTGACTAATAATAACACATGGACTGGATTAAGTACAGGTGCATACTGCAATTATGGAAACAATAATGGAAATGTAGCTACCTATGGTCATTTATATAACTGGTATGCATTGGATGACAGTAGGGGCATAGCACCTGATGGTTGGCATGTACCCACTTATGATGATTGGGAAATATTGTCTTTTTATCTTGGAGGAGGTAGTGTTGCAGGGGGAAAGATTAAAGAGACTGGGACTACACACTGGAACTATCCTAACACAGGTGCGACAAATGAGAGTGGCTTTACAGCTTTGCCTGGTGGTTACCGAGACGCATATGATGGTGATTTCTACGATATGGGTGCCACAGCTCTATTTTGGTCTTCTAGTGAGTACTATAGTTACGGTGCTTGGTGCAGACTATTGGGTTACGCTAGTTCAGTCTTAGGTCGTAGCTACTTCGATCTGAGAAACGGTTTTTCTGTTCGCTGTGTGAAAGATTAAGATTTATTTAATTTGAGTTAAAATATAATCCTAAACTCGATTATTTTACTCCAGCGCGGTAACGCAAGATTCCAATCTTGCGCATCCTGCACATACTCAACATCAGTCTTCACTCCGTTAATCCCCGACAGGTCGGAATGTTGAGCTACATTCGACCACCCAATTGTGTCCTGTTTTAATCTAGTAAACAATTGTACTACATTCCTAAAGAATGAAAATTTTAATTAATCTACTGCCAATTTTTAGAGCGTTTCTTTACATGGAAATATACGATCATTTTATTTGACTTACATTTTTAGCAATTAAGTTTTTAGTAAAATATGGGATAGCATCGTGAAACTTGACACATTATTCTACCCCCAAAGTTATATCGAAAAAAATGTACCTAGAAAGGATATATAATATGAAGCGAAAAGTCATTATTATGGGCGCTGCCGGCAGAGATTTTCATAATTTCAATGTGATCTATCGTGATAATTCCGATTATGAAATCGTTGCCTTCACAGCAACACAAATTCCGGATATCGATGGACGAAAATATCCTGCAGAATTGGCAGGTAAACTTTATCCCGAAGGTATTCCAATTCTTGCTGAATCTGAACTGGTATATCTGATTAAGGAACATAATATCGATATGGTTGTATTTGCCTACAGTGATGTAAATTACGAATATCTTATGCATAAAGCTTCGATCGTGAATGCAGCAGGTGCTGATTTTGTGCTCCTGAGTGCAACCGAGACAATGATCAAAACAACCAAACCTCTTATAACAGTTTGTGCAGTTCGAACAGGTTGTGGGAAAAGCCAAACCTCACGTGCAGTTGTGCGGTTCCTGAAGGACAGGGGCTTGAGGGTCGCTTCGATCCGTCATCCTATGCCGTATGGAGACCTTGTTAAGCAAAAAGTGCAACGATTTGCAGAGCTTGAAGATCTAAAAAAACATGAATGTACGATTGAAGAAATGGAAGAGTACGAACCTCATATAGAGATGGGCAGCATCATTTATGCCGGTGTCGATTATGGAGCAATTCTTACTGAAGCAGAAAAAGAAGCCGATGTCATCGTATGGGATGGTGGAAACAACGATACTTCCTTTTATAAATCAGATAATATGTTGAATATTGTGGTAGCTGATCCTCTTCGTCCGGGTCATGAATTGTATTATTATCCCGGTGAAACAAATCTCCGTCTTGCTGATGTAGTTGTGATTAATAAGATCGATTCTGCAAATCCAGAAGATGTGCTCGAAGTCCGTGATAACATCCGTTCTGTAAATAGAAATGCGATCATCATCGACGCTGCATCTCCACTTTTTGTTGATGATGCTGATATTATCGAAGGAGCGAGAGTCCTCGTTGTGGAAGATGGACCAACACTCACTCACGGTGAGATGAAATACGGCGCAGGCGTTGTTGCAGCAGAACGTTGGGGCGCAGCAGAACTTGTCGATCCACGTCCCTGGGCTGTTGGTACAATTAAAGCGACTTATAAAAAATATCCTGAGATCGGAATTCTTCTTCCTGCTATGGGATATGGCGAGCAGCAGATAAAAGATCTCGAAAAAACTATAAATACAGTTGATTGTGATGTTGTTGTAATTGGAACTCCCATTGATTTACGAAGAATAATAAAAATAAACAAGCCTGCAGTAAGAGTATCCTACGAATTGCAGGAAATTGGTCAACCGACACTTACAGAAGTGCTGGATAATTTTGTTAAATAGTCTTATTTAGGAGGACGAGTGGCTTTGGAAAAAGACGCAAAACGTATAATAATCGAAGAGTTTGGTTTACATGAATCTGATACAGGATCCCCTGAAGTACAGATTGCACTCCTCACTCAGAGAATTGCGAGTATTACAGAACATCTGAAAGTTCACAAGAAAGATCATCATACCCGACGCGGGCTTCTTATGCTTGTCGGACAGAGACGAAGACTTTTAGATTATATTAGAAATAAAGATATTACTCGCTATAGAAAGTTAATTAAAGCTCTTAAGATCAGAAAGTAAGAGCAGATTGAACAGGATGAATTGTATTCCTTTGTTCAGACAGGAGCTAGATGGATAGTAACATAATTAGGATGGAAACAGAATTTGCCGGCAGAACGCTGACGCTTGAAACTGGCAGAATGGCGAAACAGGCGGGTGGTTCAGTGCTTGTGCAATATGGAGGTACGGTTGTTCTTGTTACTGCCACAGCTTCCAAGACAAGAAGAGAGGGAATTGATTACTTCCCCCTCATGGTCGACTTTGTTGAAAAAATGTATGCTGCAGGCAAAATTCCCGGTGGTTTTTTCAAACGTGAGGCAAGACCCTCAACTACCGCAACACTTGCAGCAAGATTAATAGATAGATCACTGCGACCACTTTTCCCGGATGGTTTCAGAAATGATGTGCATGTAGTTATTACAGTGCTTTCATATGATAAAAAGAACTCTCCCGAAATGTTGGGAATGATCGGGGCATCTGCCGCATTAAGTATTTCCGATATCCCATTTCATGGACCTATTGCAGGTGTAAATGTTGGATTGATCGATGATGAATTCGTTATCAATCCCACAGTTGAGGAGTTTGAGAAATCCAAATTGGATCTCGCTGTTGCAGGGAAAGATAATGCTGTAATGATGGTCGAAGCTGGCGCTAATGAAATTAGCGAAGAGCAGATGCTCGAAGCCCTCAATAAAGCCCATGAAAGTATTAAAGAATTGATCACTTTTGAAAATGAATTCATTGCAAAAGCTGCGAAACCAAAGGGTGAATATGAGATCGATATTATTGATGAGGATCTTATTCTGGAAGTTGAAAATGCAACCACCGAAAAGATCGAGAACGCATTGAATGTGCCAGATAAGCTGGAACGAAATGCATTAATCGATACTATCAAGGATGAAGTCATTGGCTCTTTTGAGGAGAAGTTATCTGTAGAGGAATTTGAAGAGAAAAAAGGGCAGATCAATCAGGCCTTTGATGGAACTCTAAAAAAACTGTTGAGAAAAAAGATCCTCGAAACCAATACACGCGTTGACGGCAGAGGTATGGATGATGTAAGAGATATCACTTGTGAAATTGATATTCTTCCTTTCACTCATGGCTCTGCACTCTTCACACGGGGTGAAACTCAGTCCCTTGGAGTGGTAACTCTCGGCACGAGCTCTGATGAGAAAATTATTGATGAACTCGGTGAAGAGTATAAAAAGAAATTCTATCTCCATTACAATTTTCCTCCATTCAGTGTGGGCGAAGCTGGTTTTATGAGAGGACCCGGCAGAAGAGAGCTCGGGCATGGAAATCTTGCAGAACGCTCATTACTCCCTGTCATTCCTGAGGATGAAGAGAAATTTCCATACACTATCAGGATTGTTTCAGAAATTCTGGAATCAAACGGATCTTCATCAATGGCAACCGTATGTAGTGGAACTTTATCTTTGATGGCTGCCGGTGTGCCAATATCAGGACCTGTTGCCGGTATAGCAAATGGACTCATTCTTGAGGATGATAAATTTACTGTACTTACAGATATCATGGGCATGGAAGATCATTACGGTGATATGGATTTCAAAGTTGCAGGAACAGATAAAGGTATTACTGCCCTGCAGATGGATATCAAGGTTGAAGGTATCACTCATGAGATCATGACCGTTGCCCTGGAAAAAGCTAATAAAGGCCGTTTCTTTATTCTTGATAAGATTAAGGAAACCATTGCAGAACCACGCCCGGATATTTCACCGATAGCACCTCACATAGAGGTTATGAAAGTTAAAACTGACAGGATTGGCGATATTATCGGACCTCAGGGTAAAATGATCAAATCAATTATTGAAGAAACAGGCGTAGCCATTGATATCGACGATGATGGTACTGTTCGAATAGCTTCCCCTGACAGGGATTCAATTCAAAAGGCAAGAGAAAGAATTGCCAGCATAGTTGAAGAACCAGAAATTGGAAAGATCTATAACGGCGTTGTCAAAAATGTACGTGAATTTGGTTGTTTTGTAGAATTTCTTCCTCGCCAGGAAGGTCTGGTTCATGTATCGAATCTGGAAAATAAGCGAACTGAAAACGTTGCTGATGTGGTAGGATTTGGCGATAAAGTAAGGGTGAAAGTCATTGGCATTGATCGTGATGGAAAAGTCCAGTTGAGCATGAAAGACGTCGAAGGAGCTATTGTTGAACATAAGGAACGACCAAAACGCTACAGCCCGAATAAAAAACGTTATTAGTCCCCAAAATTTGAAGCTTACTAAGTTATCATGAAAACAAAGAATCACGCAAAGGACGCAGAGAGAAGAATGCAGAGACGTAAAGGAAAGATGAAGAATGATTTTTGTGTCTCTCTTTTTTAATTCGTGTATTTTCGTGTTAATTTGTGGTTAAAATTTCTGAAGTAGGTTAAAGTGAAAATTGCCTTAGTTGTAGGGGCTCGTCCCAACTTTATGAAGGTGGGTCCTATATACTTTGAACTAAAAAAGCATTCACGATACACACCGTTGCTCATTCATACAGGGCAGCACTACGATAAGAATCTCTCAGAAATATTTTTCGAACAACTCGGATTTCCAAAACCCGATGTATATCTTGGAGTGGGATCAGGAACTCACGGGGTACAAACAGCAAAAGTAATGATCGCATTCGAGCAATTCCTCTTGCAGGAGAAGCCGGATCTCGTTCTCGTTGCAGGTGATGTGAATTCAACAGTTGCCTGTGCTATTGATGCTGTAAAACTTCATATACATGTTGCGCATCTTGAAGCCGGTCTGCGTTCATATGACAGAAGAATGCCTGAAGAGATCAACCGGATAGAGACAGATTGTATTTCGAGTATGTTGCTCACACCCTCAGAAGATGCTGATGAGAATCTTATTCGTGAAGGGATTTCAAAAGATAAGATTTTCCTTGTTGGTAATGCTATGATAGATTCTCTTATACAATATGAAAAACAAGCTGAGCACTCTACAATGATGGATGATCTTGGGCTAAAAAAACATTCTTATGCTTTGATAACCCTGCATAGACCAAGCAATGTTGACGATAAAGAGAATCTCGAAATAATTCTTGATGCATTTTCTGAGATAGCTAAGAAAATTCCACTCGTATTTCCCATACATCCTCGCACAAGAAAGCAGATTTCGGTGTTCGGTTTTGAAGAAAAAGTTAATAAGATAGCAAACCTAAGACTCATCGATCCAATAGGTTATCTTGATTTTCTAAAACTTGAGAAGTATGCAAAGTTTGTGCTCACAGACTCAGGTGGCATACAAGAAGAAACGACTGTTTTTGGTATACCATGTTTAACTTTGCGAGAAAATACTGAGCGTCCCATCACTATTGAACTTGGTACAAATCAACTTGTTGAATTGAATAAAGATGGAATTGTTCAGAAAGTAAATGAAATTTTAGATGGGAAGTATAAAAAAGGAAGCATCCCGCCATTGTGGGACGGGCATACTGCGCAGCGAGTAGTGCAAGTTATGGATACATTTAACTACTCATTTTCGTAAAAAAAGGTGGAAGCCATGAAAGTATTAGTTACAGGAGGAGCTGGTTATATTGGAAGCCATACCTGTATAGAACTTCTCGAAGCTGGACATGAGATAGTAGTTATAGATAATCTCTCTAACAGTAAACTGGAAGCGCTCGAACGAGTCAAAGAAATTACTGGTAAAGATTTAATTTTTTATAAAATTGATATTCTTGATAAAGAGGGATTGAGAGAGGTTTTTTCTCAGCATACGTTTAATGTAGTCATTCACTTTGCCGGACTAAAAGCAGTTGGCGAGTCTGTAGAAAAGCCGCTCCTATACTATCACAATAATGTGAGCGGATCCATTACTTTATTTGAAGTCATGCAGGAATACAATGTGAAAAATATTGTGTTCAGCTCATCAGCGACCGTGTACGGTGATCCTCATACAGTACCAATCAAAGAGGATTTTCCCCTGTATCCGGCAAATCCTTATGGGCAAACAAAATTAGAAATTGAGCAAATTTTGAAAGATCTGTTTGCTTCTGACAATTCATGGAATGTAGTACTGCTTCGTTATTTTAATCCGGTTGGAGCTCACTCTAGCGGAAAAATAGGTGAAGATCCCAACGGTATTCCTAATAATTTATTTCCCTTTATTTCGCAAGTTGCAATTGGAAAGTTAGAAAAACTCTCTGTTTTTGGTGATGATTATCCCACTGTTGATGGGACTGGAGTCCGTGATTATATACATGTAGTTGATTTGGCAAAAGGGCACTTAAAAGCTCTTAAAAAGATTACACAGAAGGCGGGGCTTACTATTTATAATTTGGGGACGGGAAAAGGATACAGCGTACTTGAAATCGTACATGCTTTTGAAAATGTTTCTGATAAGAAAATTCCGTACAAGATTATTGAACGCCGCTCAGGTGATATCGCAGTATGTTTCGCAGATCCTGCTCTTGCAAAAAAAGAACTTGGATGGAGTGCCGAAAAGGGCATCCAGGATATGTGTGCAGACGCTTGGAGATGGCAGTCAAATAATCCAAACGGATATTAAATTTATTACTTAGGAGATATTATATGAAAATTTCTGTAGTTGGTTCTGGCTATGTCGGGTTGGTAAGTGGTGCATGCCTTTCTGATGTAGGGCATATTGTGACGTGTGTTGATAATAATAAAGAAAAGATCGAAATGCTCAATAGTGGAGAGATGCCCATATTTGAAAAGGGTTTGAAAGAGCTTGTCCAGAACAATGTTGAGGACGGTAGATTATTTTTCACAACTGATATAAAAAAAGCAACAAAAGATGCTCAGGTTATTTTCATTGCTGTGGGAACTCCCCCGGATGACGATGGTTCTGCAGACCTTCAATATGTACTTGCAGTTGCAAAGGATATTGGAAATTACATGAATGGCTACAAAGTTGTGGTTGATAAATCAACAGTTCCAGTCGGAACCGCCGATTTTGTTAAATCAACTATCTCTGACGTCCTTAAAAACCGAAAAGCAGACTATGAGTTTGATGTAGTCTCAAATCCTGAATTTCTTAAAGAAGGTGTCGCAATTGACGATTTCATGAAACCGGACAGAGTAGTCATCGGCGCAGAAAGTGATAGAGCAAAAAAACTCATGCACGAAGTATATTCAGCTTTTACTTTACAACACGATAGAATTATTTTTATGGGAATACGCTCAGCAGAAATGACCAAATATGCTTCAAATGCTATGCTCGCAACCAAAATTTCATTTATGAACGAGATTTCAAGACTGTGTGAAGAAGTCAATGCAGATGTCGAAGACGTGCGAACTGGCATTGGTTCTGACCATAGAATCGGTTACAGTTTTATATATCCCGGAATCGGCTATGGGGGATCATGCTTCCCAAAAGACGTGAAAGCGCTTATCAAAATTGCACATAAGCATAATTCAACTGCCAAAATTCTCGAAGCCGTTGAAGAAGTGAATGATGAACAGAAATTTACTATTGTTAAAAAGATCGTGAAACATTTCGGCGAGGATCTCAACGGGAAGGTATTTACCATGTGGGGGCTTTCTTTCAAACCGATGACAGATGATATGCGTGAAGCACCATCTCGAGTTATAATTAATGAACTTTTTCAAAAGGGTGCAAAGATACAGGCATACGATCCTGAAGCAATGAAAGAAGCAAAAAGGATTTTTGGAAATAATCCTAATATAACATATTTCGACGATCAATACTCAGCTTTGAAAGATGCAAATGCCATCCTTCTCGTCACAGAATGGAGGCAGTTCCGTATGCCCGATTTTAACAAAATGAATTCATTGCTCAAAGAAAAAATAATTTTTGACGGAAGAAATCAGTATCAACCCGATCAGATGAAAGAATTGGGATTTATCTATTATTGTATCGGACGTCCCGGAAAATAAAAGGAGTTAAGTATGGCTGTCTTTTTTTATGATGAGAATAACATCAATACAGACCTGATGTTTCCCGGGAAATATACTTATGAATCTTCAGATGTTGAGTTTATAAAAGAGCATTTATTCGAAGACCTTGATGTAGAATTTTCTAAAAATGTGAAGCCAGGGGATATAATATTTGTTGGGAAGAATTTCGGTTGCGGCTCATCAAGAGAACAACCGTCTGTCGGTTTAAAAGCTCTTGGCATAAAAGCAATTGTCGCCAAATCTTTTTCAAGAATATTTTTCAGAAGTGCGACAAATCAGGGACTTTTATTAATCGAGAGTCCCGAAGCGGTGGAATATTATTCTGATGGAGACAAAGTTGAGGTTGATGAAAAGAAGGGATTGGTAAAAGTGGGCGACAAAGAGTTTTCCTTTCCTCCTTTTCCAAAGCAGATGCAGGACATTATTAATGAAGGTGGACTTTTATTACATATAAAAAATAAAATAGTTGACGAATAATAAAAAATATAGTCATCATCGTAACTAAATAAATATCAGGGGGTACAATGGAAGTTAAACAACTTATCAAAGAGATTAAGGAAAATCTCGAAAAATTTGCAAACACAAAATCAATATTCGGCGACGTCATGAAAGTCGATGGTATTTCGATCATTCCCGTGGGCTCTTTCACAATGAAAGGTGGCGGAGGTGGTGGCATCGGCTTCGTGGGAACCAAAACTGAAACTGAATCAGAAGAGGAAAGCAAGAGCGATGAACCTGGTGCTAAAACCGGCAAAGGTGGTGGTCTTGGCATGACTGTAGATGTCAATCCCGTTGGTTATATCGAAATTAAAGATGGTAACGCAGAATATGTTGAAATAATCGACAAAACACGTGTTATCCTAAACGCTCTCAAGGTTCTCATTTTTATGGTCGTTGTGTCTGGAATCAAAAGTCTTTTCAAACGAAAAAAGAAATAAATGGAGCAGGCATGAACATAAAATCTGCATGGATACTCAGCTTCGGACTGATTGTCGCAGCCATTGTTTTCGGAGTATTCTTTTATGGATCGAGACAAACTGACCAAACAGTCAGAGTAGTGGGATATTCTACCTATGATTTTGAAGCTAACATTGTGAAGTGGAGTTTTACTTTCTCGGAAACTGTTCCGGTCGGAAACCTCACCACAGGATATCAGAATATGAACGACAAGCTTCAGACACTTAAAAAAATTTGGAATGAACTTGCAATCTCCTATAAAGATTTCAACATACAGCCCATTACTGTTAGAAAGATGTATGGACAGTATGGAAAAATTGAAGGTGACATTCTCGAGCAGAATATTTTCATCATCTCAAAAGACCTTGATGCTATAGAAAATCTCGCAATAAATCCCGCAGATTTCACAAAAGAAGGACTGGCATTTGAATACTCCAATATGCAGTATTTCTCTACTGATTTACCGGATATCAAAATGAAATTGCTTGGCGCTGCTACAGAAAATGCTATTGAAAGAGCAAACGAAATTGCTAAATCAACAGGAAGCAAAGTAAAAGAAATAACCTCAGCACGCACGGGTGTTTTTCAGATCACGGAACCTTACTCAACGGAATTTTCCGACTATGGAATGTACCAAACCTCGACGAGGAAAAAATCAATCCGAGTAACTGTCACCTGTACGTTCACTATCAAATAGTCCGATGGAGGACAGATGAGCTTACGTGAAGAAGTGTTTGCCTGGTTCAAGGCACATTCCCAGGAACTGAAAAAAGAAGGATACGGCTCAAATGCAGCTTTAAGGGATGCCTTTCCAAATGAAGACAGAAAAACTCTTTCCAAGTATAAGATTCAATACACAAAAAATATGAAAGAAGAAAAACTGTCTGAAAAACCGGTGGTAAAAGTGAAAAAGGAAATCAAAGAGGAAATTTCCCAAGATGATCTAAAAATAAGTGATCATGAATTTGATGAAATGATTAATAAAATTAAGGAATCTCCAGCAGCTGAGTTCATAAAAAAGTATCATTTCTATCTTATTGCAGGTTTCATTTTTATAGTCATCTTTCTCATATTCAAACCCTCTCAAAAGGATTAATAAAAACTTTTCCAGATATTTTTGAATAAAGACTGTTTTCAACAAATTTTATTTTCATGTTATCATGAAGACATAACAATTAGGATATACTAATTTAAAACTTTCTGCTATCAATATTGACAACAATTTACAGTATTTTGAAATCCATATAAGTTTTAATATTATTTAGATATTAGATAAATATGAATGAAAAAATTATATTTTAGTCTGTTAGTTTTGGGCATCATAATTCTCAGTTTTGGACAAATCCATGCTGATAATCTGAAAGTACATTTTATCGATGTGCGGCAGGGTGATGCAATACTGATCCAGTATGGAGGAGAGAACTATATTATCGACTCGGGAAAAAATTTCAGTTCGAATAAGCTCATTCATTACGTGGATTCTGTTGGTGTAACTACGCTGAATGCCTGCCTGATCACCCATCCTGATTATGACCACTATGGCGAATTTGAAGATCTGATTGAGAGCGAGTTGTTCAATATAGAAAAATTTATTAGAAATAAAGATATATCCATGAACGTTTCGTACATCAGACTTATGAATTTATTGCTGAACGAAAACATCCCGGTTGACTCGGTTGATCATAATTGCGATCTGAATTGGACAATGACCACTGATATTCTTTCACCGAATTATGATAATGGTTTTTCAGGAGATAATAATAATTCTATTGTGATAAAAATGAGTTTGGGTGAGGTAGATTTTCTATTTACTGGTGATAGTGTAGAGGATAATAATCAGTACCTTCTCGATACATATGATCTTGATGCGGAAGTGTTGAAAGTGTCGCACCACGGTGGCATTGACGGCACCAGTGACGCATTTCTCGCAGAAGTCACTCCCGCAGTATCCGTAATAAGTTCTGGTAATAACTCCTATGGTCATCCTACTCAAACAGTGATTGGATTACTGCAGGATGAGGGATCGCTCATATACTCGACTGCTGATGATTGGAATACCTGGTGGATAAGCGGTGGGAATGGTTCAGATGATGTGAGTTTAGATGATGATGTGCTTGTTGAAACTGATGGTGAGAATATTTGGGTAAATGATGAACTCGTGTGGTCATCATTTGCTATTGATGAAGAATATGAAGATAAAGATTTTCTGATCGCATCTCCAAATCCATTTAAAAATTCAGTTGCAATTCAATATTATGTGAGGAATAACGGTGATGTAAAAATTCATGTGTACGATCTACGGGGTAGACTGGTTAAACAACTTCTCAATGAGCACAAAAACACCGGCAGCTACGAAGTTGAATGGAATGCGGATGGAATGAGATCGGGGATATATTTTTGTAAATTTGTACAAGGGAGTATAGAGGAAGTAATGAAATTGGTTTTAGTGCAATAGGATCATCTCCCCAATTTAACCGCAAAAACAAAGGTCGAGTATGGCTATTCTTAGCTCCACACGTTGTAGATCAATATAGAAAATATCAAGCTTCTCAAGCAGCTCTTGACATCAAAGATAACGCTTTGAAATATTTGATTGTATAAATATTTTTGAAATTAAACATAATCTTTAAGGAGCTTCATTAATGGTTAGTAAATTTAAGAATGTTTTCACATTCATAGTCATCATAACTTCAATATTTTTATCTACCCATATATTTGCACAATCTCCCGAGAGTCTCTTGAAGGGGCTGAAGTTTGTTGAGGTGAAAGTTTACATCACTTGGGACGATAATATTCAAAATATCGATCATGAATCCATTGAACAGGGTATCCAGACTATCTGTGAACAGGAACTACGCAATAATGGAATAACGGTAAGCCCGGAGGGATTCAATCAGCTTGCTTTCCACTTAATTACCTCGTATAGGGGTGGCATCGTTGCTGTATCCTATACGATGGATTTGTATGAGTACATAATACCCAGGAAACATCTTATGAAGCTACTTGAAGATGCGGTAGGATATGCGCAAATTGGAAGTGAATTAAGTGAAGACGGTTCTGTTATGGATTCGGTTCAGGTGATGCATAGCATTCAAAGCCAGACCTTGCGAAATTTATTGCGTATGTTGTCATCAGAAATTAATTACTGGTGGCGTCCTACATGGTTGTCCGACCTGGGAGTTTTTACGATTGGTGTGGATAATCTGCAAACTGCAATGGAAGATAAAACCAGAGAACTTATGCACAAGTTCGTTGAAGAATATACTACAGTAAATAGAAATGATTAAAAATCAAGTCTGAAAAATATTGATAAAAAACAATATATTTTTATTAAAGAAACTCACGGAGGGGAAGTATATATAAACATTACAGGAATTGAAGTAAAATAAATAGAAAAAATAACGGGAGAAAGAGTGCGCACTCCTTCTCCCGAGAATTTCCGTTATGAAGCGGAAACTGAACGATGGCTCTGATTGGGTTTGGGAGTCCAATCAATAAACCATCTAAGGAATTATGAGAACTTTTATATAATTATTATGCATAATGATGTCAAGAAAATGTGAAAATATTTGGGATTGAAGGTTGGAATTTTATAAGTTGACTAAAAATATTAAAAGAAATATAAGACTTTTGGGGTGTGTAATGAATACGACATTATTATATTTTTATAGTGCTGTTTTTAAAGGATTTGCAGCAATTTTAACGCTTGGAGCAATGTTTTATTTATACTATATTAAATGAGTAGTAAGGGGCCACTCCCTGACTGGATAATTATGTCATGGAATGGTTCATGCTACAACAAATAAATGAAGGTAAGAATGCGCATTCTCACCTTCGATTAAACGAGTAAATATGTTGGGTTAGTAAATTATTTATACACTTTCACAAACTCATCCAACAGCTTTATCAACGCATCGAAATCATCCAAACTGATCATGCTGTTGTGGGTATGAGCATAACGAACCGGCACGCCGCACACGATCGAAGGAATGCCATGTGCTGAGGTTTGAATATGTCTGCCATCAGTACCGCCACCGCGACGAAGTGTTACCTGCAAGGGAATATCATGTTTTTTTGCCAGCTTAATAAATATATTTCTCAGCTTCGGGTCACCGATCATTGACGGATCGTACACACGCATGTGAGCACCTTTGCCCACACAGGTTTGCGCACGGAATGGAATGCCGGGAATATCATCCGCAGGAGCACCTTCGAGAACCACACAAATATCAGCATCCATTGTTCGTGCAAGGGTTCGGGAGCCGGGACCGCCAACTTCTTCCTGCACGCTTCCGCTTAAATATACTGTGTTCGGATGAGGGATGTCTTTGAGGGCTTTTCCCAATTCGATAAGCGCTGCAATGCCTGCACGGTCATCAAACGCCTTTGAGATGATCCTGCGGTTGCGTTTTTCATAATGGAAATAGGGGATGGGGATAATAGGATCTCCGATATTGATACCAAAATTTTCAAAGGCATCTTCTCGCGATTTGGCACCGATATCTATGAACATTTCCGATATTTCAAGATTTCTCTCTTTGCTATTTCGAGTGAAATGCACAGGCACAGAACCGAACACGCCAGCATGCTTTTCCCCGCTTTGTGTAATGATCTCAACCGGACTGGACAGGAGTGTGTACTTATTCCACCCGCCGATTGGATGGAATTGTATCAAGCCGGAATCCATGACATCGGCAACCATGAAACCGATCTCATCTTGATGAGCAATAAAAAGAATTTTCGGAGTGTCTGCTTGTCCTTTCATAGTGAAGGTGACCTGTCCGAGTCTGTCCTGCTCATACGGTGCGATATCACTAAGCTGCTCGATCATAAAATCTTTAATGAGATGTTCAAATCCGGAAATGCCCGGTAAAAGGGTGAGTTCCTTGAGTAGTGCTAATCTATCCATGCTGACCTCATTATATTTTTTGCTTTTTCATTTAAGCAATAATATGTCAAGCACAGAAATCTATGACAAGAAATTTCTGAAATAATCGATTAAACCTTCTCGTTCCCAACCCTCCTGACTCGTCTCTCATTCCCAAAGCCCACTTTGGGAACGCAAATCGCTTATTCATTACCTGGCCAGGTTGTGTGAAAATTAGTGAAATGCTCGATATTTTCTCAACCCCCTCTAAATACCCCTATTTAGGGGGAGAATCTATCTTCTTTTGCTCTATGCATTTCCCTTCCCCTTCGATAGGGGGAAGTGGTAGGGATGGGGGTAATTATAAATTACAGAAATCGTTTTCACACAACCTGTGGCACTTGGAAACGAGGATGTTGGTGAAGTAAAGCAAGATTCCAATCTTGCGACTTCAATATTGGAATGTTGAGATACAAAATTATTTTTTTCATCTTCCTAACCCGAGTCGATCCTTGACTTCACTGCTCATGTAAGGATCTCAAACACCAAAGCTATCCTTAATGATATATTAAAGCTATTTCAGAATGAGATTTATTTCTCTCTATTCCTCTGCACTCTATATGGTTTCCAATATTATATTGTTATTTTCAAAATCGTTGACGTAAATTAGTGTATTTTCATAATTTCCAATATTATTTAAATAAGAGGTATGAATGAAAATATTAGTATTTATTTCTATAATTCTATGTATGCCATTAATACTATTTGCAGAAGAAACAACACAGCAAACCAATCCTTTCCAGGACTATTATGCAGACCCTTCATTTTCTACTTTTGAAAAAGCTTATGAAAGTTATTCTACGCAACTTGCAGAGAATACAGAAGATAATAATGCCCGATTGATGCTTTCCTATCTGTACATGCTCGAAATGGAAAGAATGCTGGGGCAGTTTGAAGTACGGATCGATTCGCTGGCTCCGAATATTCAGTTTCAATATGCTAATCTTTTACTGGGAATCGGTAAATATGATGAATGCATAGAAGTGTATGGGGGATTGAATATCGAGTATCCGGGCTGGTCATGCCCATGGCGGCATAAAGGGGAAGCGTATTTCAAAATCAACGAACTTGAGCAAGCTGAGATCGCACTTCAAAAAGCAATTGAAACTCGCGTAGAACATTACGATGCTTATGTCATGCTTGCAGAAGTACAGGAAGAGATGGGTAAAAATGACATAGCTCTTGCAACTCTGGAAACAGGATTTTCCTACAAAGGTAAGGATATAGAAGAAGCCGATAAGGAGATCACTGACCTTGATGTGCAGTTCCTCTACTTGAGATTACTCAAAGCAAATGATAGGCAGAATGAGTACGAACAACAGAAAAATAAGTTAGAAAAAGCAGCTCCGAATAATGAACGGTTAAAGGAATTTAAATGAGAAAGATTGCCTTGTTGGTTTTGAGCATGTTTATGCTTTTTTCCTACCTATTATTTGCCCAGGAACCGCAAGGATATATTGAATACAAGGAAAACAAGAAACTCGTGCGAGTGTGGGGAACACATTATGAACGCGGCTATGCTCAGGGTTACTTGCTGTGTGACGAAATTACCGATGTGTTCTGCACATATTTTGTTGGATATCTATTTAATAACAATGCCTATCTCTACGGTTTGACCAGAGCGAATTTTGAGCAGAATTTTGTCGTTGATAATAAATATATCACAGAAGGTAATGGTCTGCTCGATGGTATGGTTGCAGGGGGACAGACATTGTATAACTATGTGTTGGAGCGAGATATTGATGTAACTGATCTTATGATGTGCAATTCCATTGTGGATTTTACCGATGACAAAGCTCTCTTTGCCAACAATAAGCTTTGTTCTTCCATCACAAGCTGGGGCACGAGTACAATAAATGCACCCGAACTTTTGGGCGAGAGCATCATAACCAGATTTCTTGATTGGATTCCTCACAAATCACTCACGGATAACCACATTATACTGATTTCTTTTCCATCAGAACCAGATGAGCAGAACTGGATATCTTTTACTTTTCCGGGACTGTTTGGCTGCCTTTCTGCAATAAATGAGAATGGTGTAGGATCTTTCTACAATGTTGGAAATAATAACTCCTACAATCCACAGGATTCATTTGAGCCAATATTTCTATCTATAAGAAATGGCATCGAAGTAGTGGATTATGACAGCTCGGGACAGTGTAATCCGATGGATGTGGTACAAGCTGTAAGTGATGATGTACAGCGTTCAGGTTCCATTATGAATGTGATCGCAGCAACAGAAAAGGACAGCTTTGCGCTCGTAATAGAATGTAATAACATAAATGGTGTTGCAGTTCGCACGAAGTCAGATAATACGGTGATTACTGGTGATAATCTTGCTGTTACCAATCATTTCAGGAAATTGTATGCCCCGGTCTATTGCTACAGGTATGATAACATTGTTGATTCTCTTGACCAAAGTACTTTCATTGATCCCAATCGAAGCTGGTCCCTGCTCGCAGGTGCCGCAGGCATTTCTACTAATATTCAGACAATTCAGTACATTCCCTCCACGGGTGAGATATTATGGTCAGCAAGAACTGGCAGTGTGCCGGCTTATCAGCTTGCACCAACCTACTTTACGACCGATGAACTCTTTGAGTATGTCAGCGCTGATCATCCAATACCCGAACAGGAAGGCGCACTTCTCATCAAAGAAATATATCCTTATCCTGCCAAAGAATTTGTGAACGTTTCATATTATTCTAAATGTGCGGAGTATATTTCCAGCACTGTATATGATGTCAAAGGAAGGAAGACCACACAGCAGCGACTTCAAGCCCATGCTGGTAATAATGAGTTCACTCTCAGATTCTCAGATAATATGTCTTCAGGAATTTATTTCATAAGAATAGATGATAACACTTTCAGCACTACTACTAAAATGCTCGTTGTGAGGTAAATATGAAATTTCCATTAACTATTACTGTCATTTTGCAGAATCTATACTATATCGGCACAGCCATCGGATTTATCATAAAAGAGATGTTCTGGCTGCGGGTGGTGCTTATAGTTGCAGGATTGTGCATGACCGCTCGTGGCATCATTCTGCAGGATTACGTGATCGTATTCTGGATGTCGCTATTCGCAGTGATCAACCTTATTCAGGTTATCCGCATCCTTCTTGAAAAGAAAGAAGTGCATATCGATGCTGGGATCCTTGATCTGTATAAGAAGATATTCATTGAAATGAAAACTCGCGAGTTCATGGTTTTCTGGAAAATGGGCGAAGAGAAGAGACTCCATAAAGGTCAATTTGTATGCCATGACGGCGTGCAGGCAGATGGGGTCATTCAGATCATTGATGGCGATGCCGTGGTGAAAAAGAACGACAAGGTCATTGCACACCTGTCACGAGGATATTTTGTTGCGGAAATGCAGTATCTTATGGATGAAAAACCATCAGCTGATGTGATCGCAGAAACAGATATGCGTCTTATTGTGTGGAAGAATTCCAAATTAAAACGGCTGAAAGAAGCATATCCCCATCTGTATAACAAATTTCATCTCATACTGAGCAAAGATCTTACTTTTAAATTAAAACGCTACTTATAAAAAGGACACTATGAATTTAATATTATTTATCATCGTCGTGATTATTTCTATTACTGTAGTTCGCATAGGGGCTGTTGCATTCGAGCTCACGGGGCTGGAATGGACAGTTGCGAAGTTTCAAGCGCTTTCCTGCTTTACCAGCACGGGTTTTACGACCAAAGAATCCGAACTGGTCGTAAAAAGCCAGCAGCGGCGGAAAATCGCTACAATACTCATGATCATCGGGCATGCAGGTTTTGTTTCACTGATCGCAACTTTTGTGAACTCCATGCGTCCTTCTCAACTTGTTCATAAGGTTTTTCAGCCCATTATTCACCTGGATAATCTGCCGACATTGTCCATTCTGATAAATATTGTGATCATTACACTTTTTTGTTGGATCGTTCTCTACCTCTTTTCCCATACAAAATTTTCAAAAAAACTCACAAAAGTAATACAAGATTTCTTTTTAAAGAAAAATTTCATCAATCGAACGTATGTGCAGGATCTTGTTATTTCTGCAGGGGGATTCGGTATTATAAACATTGAAGTGACAAAGAACAGTATGCTCTATCACATCAGTTTAACCGACATCGTTAAAAAATATCCGGAGATGAAGATCCTTGCTATAGAAAGAGGTAGGAATATAATTACAAATCTAACTGATGATACCAGGATGCTCCTCGGTGATAATATCATTTCATACGGTAAAGTCGATGCGATAAAGAAGGTTCTTCATCAAAGACTGATCGACAAAGTGAGGGATAGGGTCACCACACATAAGAAGAAAAATAAAAAAAAGAAAAAATGAAAAAAGTTTTGCTTGGTGTTCTCTTTCTCCTCTACGGTAGTCGCTAGTGATCAGGAGTATGAAGTTTCTATTGGATGGCAAGTCGTAGTATCATATTTCCCGGTTCAGGGAAACGAGGTGTTAACTCAGAAAGTGAACGCCATCAAACCTAACCCTTTTAATCCGGACAAGGATAAGGACTGCGAGTTTTATTTTGAGTCAACAAAGCAAAAAAAATATTCTGTAAATATTTACAATATTTCCGGGCAGTTCATAAAAAGTGCTACATCGGAATTTATAGAGAAAAAGGGGGATGCGTTTGTGTATCAGGCAATATGGGACGGACGCAATGAAAACGGCTTGATGTGCACATCGGGCTTGTATTTATTCAAAGTGAATATCGAAAATACAACGTATATAAAAAAGATGCTCTTATTGCATTAAAATCGGAGGTACGATGAAAAAAGCAGTACTATGTTGTGTAGTCATTATGTTGGGCGCAGTTGCGTTTCTTGGCGCAGATGCGACGTTCTATGGCTCAGCACGTCTGGGTTTCTGGTATGAAAACACGGACAAAGATTGGAATTGTTACCAGTACGGTGTGAGCGAAAGCAATCTTGCGCTTAACTATGCCATGCAAAGCAATAGCCGGTTCGGAGCTAAATTTATAACAAACGGTATAACCGGACAGGTCGAACTTGCTGTTTCTCCCTCAAGTGTAGGTTTGCGGCTCCTTTATGGAAAACTGACCAAAGCTGATCTCTCTGTTATTATCGGGCAGGATTATTCCGGCTTTAAACCCTATGGCGATCAGGTGTATGCAGATGATTTGAATTTTATTAATTACGGATTATTCTATGATAGTCGGCAGCCAATGGTGAAATTTAGTTGTAAGAAAGGATTCCAGGCGATGCTCATTATTCCCAAAGAAATTGATGTAACCGGTTTGGGTGGTCTGAAATCTCTCTCTCCAAAGGTAAATCTAAGCTATGAATATACTAATAAGAAATTCTATTTCTCAACATCGGTTGGTGTGAATATCAATAAATACAATAAGAATTTCAATACCGACCAGTTGGATAAGATGATACTTTCCTACGCAGTCAGTTTGACAGGAAAATATGATCTCGGCATGATAAATTTACTTGCTCAGTATAGTTATGGTGTGAATGTCGGAAATTACGGTATCTGCACGATCACTCCATCTTCAGTTGTGTACGATTCCGGCAATAAATCTTTTGAGAACACGAAAACATTTGGTGGATTAATTGTTGTAGGATGCAAACTCTTCAATGCAGGAGTCAGCTATATAGAGACCTGTAATTCACTTTGGTCTGAAAAAGATACTGCGATGAGTGCATTTATACAAAAGAAAGTGAGTATCTGTAAAAACGTATTCCTCGTTCCTGAAGTTGGCTTGATGGACAATATGAAAGACAATACCGGTGCCCAGGAAGGGAAGAAGATTTACGGCGGCATGAAGATCCAGGCAGATATGTAAAATTTGATAACTTAAATTTCTATAAAAAGGCGGTTCGAAAGGATCGCCTTTTTTATTTTATGGACAATGCTTTGCTTACGCAAAGTTTGTTAAGCGAATTTGCTGACTTGAGAATCAGCAAATTAATAATACACAAAAACACAACATCTGAACTTTTAGCTGGCAACCTTGAAACCCAAGCGAATTTCAGTGATTGGAGTGTATAAGATTTTGCAAATGAAAAAACGAATGTAACTGAATAAGATATCAACTTATCGGGAAAAATGATTTCAAATAAATTTCTAATAAAACTTTAATAAAACTTTAATAAAACTTTAATAAAACTTTAATAAAACTTTAATAAAACTTTAATATGCTAGTTGATTGATATTTCCCATTTAGATTTTACATTTGATCCTTTATTTGTTATTTTTTCATTTTTACTTAATTCAGCAATTAAGTTATTTATTTTATATTTTTTTTGTTTTTCATTCAAATAATCAGGTAGTTTATCCCACAATAATTCATCAATATCTTTTCTAGTTAACGTTTTATGCTCATTTATAGCTTTTATAATCAAGTCTATATAATATTTTTTATCAAAACCTGTATTTTTTGAATATACAGCTTTTTTACCAATACTATCAGCAATCCTTTTAGAAAAATAATAATTTGGCTTTCTGCCTTCAATAAATTTTTTTATTTTCAAATGTTTTATTTCTTCATTAGATAATATTTTTCTTTTTTGAACTTTATCTAGCATTATTACTTCGTGTAGAGTAAGCTCTGGATTTTGTGTTAATATACGAGCAAATTCAATATCTAGAACTTTGCTGGTAATTGTTAGTTTAATTTTCTCATTATCCAAGTCATATTCGGGCATTGGAAAAAATCTAGATTTTTGATAGTTAAACATTTTTCTTATACCACCTCCAATTGTATCAACCATGTTTAGATTGAACATAGCTGTAACCAGAAAATGATTTCGATAAAATGCTGGAGGGGAGTCTTCTACGACAACCTCTTCTATAGAATTTGGAATAAATGAACCCAAATTAATAAAAATGAGTTGGTCGTCTTTTTCAATTACAGTTATCCTTCCACATTCTAAATAATCTTGGTGGGCAATGCAGTTATTTAATGCTTCTCGAATAGTGAATGGTTCATATTGATCTACTTCTTCAGGAAAAATAGTCCCATTCTTAATATATCTGTATTTAACATTCCGGATTTTAGAGTAGATCCGGTCTGATGATAAAAGCAATGGACAACCAACATTAAGATAATCTTTATCGTATCCATTAGAGTCTTTTAATATCCAACGAATTTTAGCTACAGATGGTGACAAGAAATATTCTGATGCATCTTTTCCTAATAATAAAATAGCCGTTCTGGTAATTTGACCTTTAATTGTTAATTTAGCTTTATTTAAAAAAGTAATATCGTCCCACTCGTTTATTTCTGAAATTTTATCTGGGAATTTCTTTTTAAAATTCTCTTTTGCTACTTGTATAGCTGGTTTATCTAGATCATCTAATGACGCATCTGGAATTATTGCAGCACTCCAATCCTTTATATTATCTTGTTCTCTAATTCTTTCTATTTCTTCAAGATTTAATGGACCAAGAGAATTATGATCTCGACCAAAATAATGCCCTTGCCATGCAATTGGTATACTTTTAGGTGCAGCTGGAATTTGAAACATTAATATACGCTTTGATTTATATTCACAATTATGGATTTCAATAAAAGTTATTCTATTCGTAGTTTTATCAGCTACTTCTCTTTTAAGTGAATTGAGTGAGTTTGTATCTCTACGATAATTAGTCCCGATAATATCTCGTTTATCATTAATTCCGAATATTAACCATGCACATTTTTTGCCTTTTAAATTTGCCTCATTGCTGAGAGCTGAGAAGTATTTTCCAATTTTTTCAAATGAGTAGGTTGATTTAGCTTCTTTAAACTCTATAATTTCGGATTCGTTCGATAATTTAAGAATAGATTGTAGTTTATTCATTATTTCTATATTGTCCATATTTATACCATTGTTTATTTATTTTACCTAATTTTAATATTTTATGTTTAAAGATGCAATACAAATAACATCGAAATGTTATTATATGCTAAATTCAACAATAAACAATTCGGTTTTTGTATAACAACTGACTATACACTATATCTCGTATATTCCACCATATAGTCACGTAAAACGAATATTTTATTCTGTTGTTTTTCATATCTCATCACATGTCTGGTAATTAATGTACAGGTGGCGTTGTGTAAACTGAAAGATAATTTCTTTTTCTGCTTCTTTGTACAAACCGTTTGAAGCCCTTTGAGTACCTCAAAGATAAAAAACACACTTTTTGTCAAATTTAATTTCTTGTGGTCGAACTTATCACAAGCTCAAAGACTTGTGACAAGTGCTTAAGTTTAACGCTTCCTGAGCTGTCAGGAACCACTTCCTGACAGTAGTTGTGTCACGGAATGGTCCATGACAACTCAAGTACGGAAATGTCAGAGCTTTTATTTTACATTCTTTACACTTTGCGCCTTTGCGTATTTCTATCTTTGCGTCTCTGCGTGAGTTTTATATATAATTATGTCGTCTCATAGGATATAAAATAAAATGAATTGAATAAATTTGACAACAAAGAAATGAATATTTTGAATTTACATTAAATAAAGTTGATGTTGGTTTTATATGCTCGCTAGACGGATAATATTATGAAAGAATTTAAGATATTTAGTTTAAACAAATTTATTAGTTATCTAATATGGAGGAGAAATGAAAAAAATAATTATATTTAGCTTGATATACCTCATGTTTGTAGGATTTATCTGGACTCAAGATATTCCACAACCGATAAACAACAAAGCCATTATTCCTCTCACCGCACCAGAGCATCTCAAAGTTACATCATCAAAAAGATGCAATGATAGACCCTATTTTCATGAATGGGAATTCATTCAGGAACCTACTACACTCACAGGTTTTACTAACTACTACGACTATATGCCGGGTAGTTTCTGCGGTCGGGCTCTTATGCGCCAGCCAGATGCATTCGGTGGAGTATACTTTGTATTCCACGGACGCCCAAATACTGCTGCTGACAGAAGAGTTTATTGTGCATATGTTCATCCAGATGGTTCAATTGAATATGGTACTATTACTACTTCCAGCACATGGCAGGGATATCCCAGCATGACGATGCACCCGGCTTCAGGTGATCCAATAGTTACCTGGCATGATATTATGGGTGCAAGCACTCCTGAGGATACAAACACACGTGCAACGTTTGATGACTACGGTCTGCTGTACATTCCCGGTTTCTGGAAGACACCCGTAACTTTTGACCAACCAACACCTTATGTTGACGAATATCTCTGGCCCTATATGTATATTGGAATGTCACCGGATTATGCCACTACCGGAAATTATCGTGTATATCAGATAAGTGACCAAAATCCTGACGGTGAGATCGAGCATTCTATTCTTCGATGGATCGACGTCCCTCAAGACTCCTATGTGTATGGAGACCTTGATATTATACTCGACAAGAACAATTGGTCAGGTCCTGTTAACATTTGCCGTGACTGGTCAGATCCGGCAGCAGGTATCGATTGCCGTCCTTATCCTTCATTTGCAGTAGATCCGTTCAATGCAGGTCATGTCGCATTATTTGGTTATGCCGGTTATGTAAATGGGCTTACAGGTAATGAGATAGTTCCGCAAGGATTCTATGTGTGGGATTCCTATGATGGTGGAGAAACATGGTCATATGATAATTTTCATTCTTATGAAACTGATGTCGGCATGCTGAACGAATATGTGCTGTATGCAGTGGAAAATGTACCTGGTTTTACGGATGATGAAGGCAATCCTTTTGATTCGCTTCACGTGTGGGTTGGTTTTCCTGGAAATAATTGTTCAAATAATCGAACTGCTGTTTTTGATAGTGAAGGTAATATTCACTTACCGGAACTTTTTTGGATCAGCTATGTGGATGGAGATGCAGGTTCTATAACCTATTGGCCAGAATACGCTTTTTTATTCCAGGCAGAAGTTGTATATAAAGCCGACGGCACATGGGACATTCGTCATGTGGCAAACATGCCCGGAACGGACGCTTGGACAGGACTCAGTGTTCCATGGAAAATTGATACTGTAAATGGTGATACCCTGATTTATCCTTGGTGTGATATTGCATCCAACGATTATTCGCCCAGTGGTTATGGTAATTTTCAACATCAGGCAGTCTGCCTTGAAAACAATTGGATGGCACAGGTCTGGGTTAGTGGAACAAAAATGCTCTGTACAGAACAGACAAATCACCCTATCCCCGGTTATGAGGATTATTATCACCATCCTATCATTCATATCGCGATATCAAATAGTAACGGTTATTATTGGTATGATCCAATAGAATTATCCGATATTTATAGTACTGCATTTCCTGAATTCGCTGATATGATAACGGTATATCCGTATGTAGATCCTATTATAAAAGATCTCGGAGATGGATGGGGACAAATTGATATGTACTTCTTTGATGATAATGATTATGGGAGTTATATTCAAGGTGTAGGAGATAATACCGGTGGTCAAATGGTATATTGTTCTATTAAGTTTTATCATTATGCACCACCGTCAACCGATCCATCAAATCCGGAAGCTGAATCACTACTTAACATTCATAATGCTCCCAATCCATTCTTCTCAGAAACACAGATACAATTCTCTACTTCTGTCGGTGTTGAGAATGCAAAGGTTGCCATATATAACATACGAGGTCAGCTCATCAAAACTATCGATCCAGTCACGGAATCTCATACCGAAGGACATGCAACATGGGATGGTACCGATCAAAATGGCAATAATGTTACAAATGGTATTTACTTCTATAGAGTGGAAACCAACGGTGCTTCAATTGCCAAAAAGATGATCGTGATAAAATGATGGATAATTTTTATCAAAAAGGAGATAAGAAATGAGAAAGATTTTCTTAATTGCACTTTTATTCCTATGTACAGGAATGTTACATGCTACAATAATTAATGTACCAGCTGATTATGCAACGATTCAAGGTGGTATAAATGCTTCAACTAATGGAGATACTGTTTTAGCCCAACCAGGTACCTATATAGAAAATATCAACTACGATGGAAAGAATATTACAGTTGCTTCATTGTTTTTAACGACTCAGGATCCCTATTATATTGCGCATACTATTATTGATGGAGACAGTTTGGATAGTGTTGTAAGATTTCAAAATGGTGAAGATACAACTGCTGTTTTAACAGGATTTACGGTTCAAAACGGTAACGCACAATATGGTGGTGGGATTTTCTGTTGGAATAATTCATCACCACGTTTAGAAAGATTGGTCATATCAGGTAATAATGCTATTTCTAAAGGTGGAGGGATATTATGTTATTGGAATTCTTCTCCCATTTTAAAGTATGTGGAAATAACAGAAAATTATTCTTATGATGAGGGGGGTGGAATTTGTTGTAACAATGATTCCTCTCCTCGTTTAGATAATGTAACCATATCTGGTAATATTACTTCCGGCTTTGGAGGTGGAATTTTCTGTAACAATAATTCATTCCTGAGTTTAGAAAATGTAACCATATCAGGTAATAGTTCTGAAGATGGTGGTGGGATGTATTGCAATAATTCATCACCGAGTTTAGAGAATATATTCATATCTGGTAATAATGCCTCTGATAATGGTGGAGGGATGTATTGTAGTGACGATTCATCCCCAAGTTTAGATAATGTAACCATATCAGATAATAGTTCTGCTGATGTAGGTGGTGGGATGTACTGCAATGATTCATCCCCAAGTTTAGTTAATGTAACCATATCAGAAAATAGTTCTGAAGATGGTGGTGGGATGTACTGCAGTGATTCATCCCCAAGTTTAGTTAATGTAACCATATTAGGTAATAGTTCTTCTGATGATGGGGGTGGGATGTACCTTTATAGAGGTTCATCCTATCATTTATATAATGTAATCATATCAGGTAATAGTGCCTCTGATAGGGGTGGTGGGATATTATGTTATTCTTCTTCACCTCACTTAGAAAATGTAACCATATCAGGGAATATTTGTTCAGATGGAGGTGGGATTTACTGTATGAGTTCCAACATGAGTTTAAAGAATGTAATCATATCGGGTAATAATGTTTCTGATGTAGGTGGTGGGATTAACTGTACTTCTAATTCTTCACCGAGTTTGGAGAATGTAACCATTTCAGGGAATAGTGCAGGTCGTTATGGTGGTGGGATTAACTGTAATTATAATTCATCACTTAGTTTTAACGCTACAAATAGATGTAATATTTATTCAAATACTATTGAAAACATGAGGGGGGCAGGTGTTGATATTTATTCATACAATAGCGATATAATAGATGTTATTGTAGATACATTTACAGTAATGACACCTACTGATTATTATGCATCGCCTATTACTAATTTTACATTTAATATTCTTCATAGTATAGAAGATAATTTGATAAATGCTGATGTGTATGTTTCTGTAGATGGTGATGATTCTAACACAGGAACTTCAGCAGATGAACCCTTCAAGACGATTAGGCACGCATTATCTATGATATATTCCGACAGTCTTAATATTAATACGATTTATCTTGCTCAAGGGGTTTATAGTGATTCTACTAATGGAGAAATGTTTCCATTAAATTGGAGTGATCATGTAAATCTATCGGGAAGTGACCAGGAATATACAATATTAGATGCGAATAATATGTCAGAAATAATGAAATTTAATAATATTAATCATGCAATAATCGAAAATATTACAGTTACAAATGGGCATGCAGAATATGGTGGAGGTATTTACTTTAATAATTCATCTCCATGTTTAGAAAATATAACCATCTCAAATAATCGTGCTACAGACGGTTATGCACACGGTGAAGGTGGAGGGATTTTCTGCCGTTCTTCTTCCCCGAGTCTAGAGAATGTAACTATATCAGATAATAGTGCAGGTCGTTATGGTGGTGGGATATCCTGTAGTAATTATTCATCACCGAGTTTAGTTAATGTGACCATATCGGGTAATAGTGCAGGTTGGTTTGGTGGTGGGATATATTGTTGTTATGATTCTTCTCCGAGTTTAGAGAATGTAACCATATCAAATAATAGTGCTACAGGGAGTTATGAACAAGGTGAAGGTGGAGGGATTTTCTACAATTCTTCCTCCCCAAGTTTAGAGAATGTAACCATATCAGGTAATAGAGCAGGTCGTTATGGTGGTGGAATTTGCTGCAAAAATTCATCTCCAAGTTTAGTTAATGTAACCATATCAGATAATAGTGCTATAGGGTGTTTTGATGCACAAGGTGGAGGGATTTTCTGCAATTCTTCCTCCCCAAGTTTAGAGAATGTAACCATATCAGGTAATAGTGCAGGTACTATTGGTGGTGGGATGTACTGCTATAATTCATATCCAAGTTTTAACGCTACAAATAGATGTAATATTTATTCAAATACTATTGAAATCATGAGGGGGTTTGGTGTAGATATTTATTCATATAATTGCGATGTAATAGATGTTATTGTAGATACATTTACAGTAATGACGCCTACTGATTATTATGCATCACCTATTAATCAATTTACATTTGATATTCTACATAGTATAGAAGGTAGTTTGGTAAATGCTGATGTTTATGTTTCTGTAGATGGTGACGATTCTAATACAGGAACTTCACCAGACGAACCATTCAAGACAATTAAGCACGCATTATCTAAGATATATTCCGATAGTCTTAATATTAATACGATCCATCTTACCCAAGGTGTTTTTAGTGATTCCACGAATGGAGAAATGTTTCCAATACATTGGAGTGATTATGTAAATCTATCGGGTAGTAACCAGGAATATACAATATTAGATGCTCGTAATATGTCAGGAGTAATGGAATTTGATAATGTAAATAATGTAATAATTGAAAATATCACAATTACAAATGGAAATGCTGAAGATGGTGGGGGTATTTATTGTAATAATTCATCTCCAAGCTTAGCGAATGTAACCATATCAAGTAATAGTGCTACAGGGGGTTATTCACAAGGTGAAGGTGGAGGGATTTTCTGCAACTCTTCTTCCCCGAGTTTAGTTAATGTAACTATATCAGAAAATAGTGCAGGTCGCTATGGTGGGGGGATGTACTGTGAAGGAAATTCATTACTGAGTTTAATGAATGTAACCATATCAGGTAATAGTGTAGATGGTTATGGTGGTGGGATATACTGTTATGAATCTTCTCCAATTTTAGAGAATGTAACCATATCAAGTAATAGTGCTACAGGGAGTTATGATGCTCATGGTGGAGGGATTTACTGCAAAAATTCCTCTCCAAGTTTAGTTAATTCAACCATATCAGGTAATAATGCTTCTTATAGCGGTGGTGGGATATACTGTTATCAATCTTCCCCAAGTTTAGAGAATGTAACCATATCAAGTAATAGTACTACAGAGAGTTATGCACAGGGTGGAGGGGTTTTCTGCAACTCTTCTTCCCCGAGTTTCGAGAATGTAACCGTTTCAGATAATTATTCTGCTCGTGGGGGTGGAATTTACTGCAGTAATTCATCTCCAAATATAGAGAATGTAACCATATCAGGAAATAGTGCTTCTAGAAGAGGTAGTGGGATATACTGTTATTATTCTTCCCCAAGTATAATAAATACAATTGTTTCATATAATACAGGCGATTATGGAATATATGCGAGTTCCAGTAATCCATCGATCACCTATTCTGATTTTTTCGATAATGAGTATGGCAATTTCTATGGATGTGAGCAAAGTGTCGGAGTAAACGTTACTACAAACGCCAACGGAGATAGTTGCGATGTCTTTCATAATATCCAATTAGATCCACAATTTGCAGACACTCTCAATGGAGATTATCATCTCACTGAAAATTCACCCTGTATCGATGCAGGAGATCCAAATTCACCGCTTGATCCGGACGGTACAATAGCAGATATGGGAGCATATTATTATGATCAGCTATCAATTAATAATATAGTTGATGATAATGAACACCTCCTTTTCAATTTTCCAAATCCAGTTTACTCAAATCAACATAGTCTTACAGTTCGGTTTATTATGAGAAAACAGGGAAACGTAACAGTTCAACTATTTAATATTAGAGGGCAGCTCATATCAACTCTTGTGCATGAAGACAAAAATATTGGAGAATACACTATAACTTGCCCGGTTAATGAATTGTCACCAGGAATATATTTTACAAGGATGAGTGTTGATGGTGTTGATAAAGAGATAAGGAAAGTGGTATTGCTGAGGTAGAAACACATACTCCCCGTCCCGAAAGCTGCGTGTTATTAAAATCATAAATAACATCACACTTTCCGATATTTACCAGAAATACTGGATTCCAGTTCCCCAATCCGCCGGCTGGCGGAGGACAAGCTTCACGGGAATGACACGCCTTTTTTGTTTGATCTCTTAAACTTTGCGTCTCTGCGTTTCTTCACCTTTACGTCTTTGCGTGAGTTTTATATATGACTATGTCGTCTCATAGGATATGAAATAAAATGAATTGAATAAATTTGACAATAAATTAAGGAATATTTTAAGTTTACTGTAAGTAAAGTTGATGTTGGTTTTATAAGCTCACGGGCGGAAAATAGTATGAAAAAGAAAAACAAAATTAAATCGCAACAAAACCTATGAAAGGTGGGTCAAATGAAAAGAATAATTAACATATTAGTTTTAGCAACAATGCTAAGCGTAGTATTTGTTTGTAATGCTAATGCAAACACAATTAATATTCCAGCAGATTACAGCACAATTCAGGCAGGTATTAACGCTGCGAACAATGGAGATGTCGTTCTCGTACAACCAGGAACCTATGTTGAAAATATCAACTATAATGAAAAAAGCATCACTGTGGCTTCATTATTCTTAACTACCCAGGATACAAGTTATATTTCTCAAACTATTATTGATGGTGACAGTTTGGATAGTGTTGTTAAATTTGAAAGTGGTGAAGATACAACTTCTGTTATATGCGGATTTAAAATAACAAATGGTCAAGGTGCCCCATATCCAAATTATACTGGGGGAGGTATTACTTGTAACAATTCCTCTCCGAGATTAGAAAATGTAACAATATCAGGTAATAGTTTTTCTTCCAGGGGTGGTGGGATTTGCTGTCGTGAATATTCAAGCCCGAGTTTAGAGAATGTGACCATATCTGATAATAGTGCTGGTAATGGTGGTGGGATTTACTGTCGTGAATATTCAAGCCCGAGTTTAGAGAATGTGACCATATCTGATAATAGTGCTGGTAATGGTGGTGGGATTTACTGTGATGTAAATTCCTCCCCGAGTTTAGTGAATGTAACGATAACAGATAATAGTGCTCCTGGCGGTGGTGGTGGGATTTTCTGTGATGAAAATTCCTCCCCGATTTTAGAAAAAGTTACAATAACAGGCAATAGTGCTTCTTATGGTGGTGGGATTAATTGTTCTAATGATACATCCCCGAGTTTAAAGAGTGTAATCATATCAGGTAATAGTGCTTCTGATGATGGTGGTGGGATTTATTGTCATTATTCCTCTCCTAGTTTAGTCAATGTAACCATATCAGGTAATAGTGCTTCTGATGATGGTGGTGGGATTTGCTGTTGGTATTCATCTCCAAGTTTAGATAACACAATAGTTTCAGATAACACGGGTAATTATGGTATTTATGTAAATTCAGGAAATCCAATAATAATTTATTCAAACTTTTGGAATAATGAGTATGGTAATTATTATGGTTGCAGTCCTGGAACAGGGTGTATTGAAGAGAATCCTTTATTTGTTGACCCTCTCCATGGAGACTATCATTTAAGCTGGGCAAACTATCCAATCCATGATGAAACCATGTCACCATGTATAGATGCAGGAGACCCAACATCACCTTTAGACCCAGATGGAACGATAGCAGATATGGGCGCATTTTATTATGCACAGGGATTACACGCAAATTTCGAAGTGGACGAAACATATGGTTATTTGCAAGCAACAATAAATTTCAAAGATTTATCTATACCACGTGATTCTATTATATCTTGGTACTGGGATTTTGGAGATGGAATTGATACAACATATACTTCGTATATTGATACAATAACTCATTTATATCAAAATGTTGGTACATATAACGTGTCACTTACGGTTACTGATATAAATGATTCAACAGATACAGAGTTAAAAGTTGATTATATAACAATATATGAAGGAAACGATGTTAATGGACATGCATATTTAAATAATCAAACAAATAATGCAGGAATTAAAGTAATATTTGAAAGGTTTGCACCTAGTATTTATAATGATTTTACCTATACTAATGCAGGCGGTTATTATGATATTGGTTTGCCTGATGGTATATACAATATAACATATTTTAAAGAGAATTATTATTCTCAAATGTTAAATGAACCTATATATTCTAATATAACAATACAAGAAATTACACTTTATACTTATATATTAATTCCTCTTTGCTACACAACAATACAGGAAGGGATTAATAATTGTATTGAAGGAGACAGTGTAATTGTTGATACTGGAACTTATGTAGAAAATATAAATTTTAATGGAAAGAACATTACTGTTGCTTCCTTGTTTCTAACTACTCAAGATAACTCTTATATTTCACAGACCGTTATTGATGGTGACAGTTTGGATAGTGTTGTAAAATTTGAAAGTGGAGAAGATTCGACAGCGATTTTATGTGGTTTTACAATAACAAATGGGGCTTCTAGTGGGTTTGGAGCTGGGATTTATTGTAGAGATTATTCATCCCCGAGTTTAGTCAATCTAACCATAATCGGCAATAGTGCTTATAGTGGTTCTGGTGGTGGAATTTGCTGTGACAATTCCTCCCCGAGTTTAGATAATGTAACCATAATCAGCAATAGTGCTTATAGAGGTGGTGGGGTTTACTGTAATAATTCTTCATCCCCGAGTTTAGTCAATGTAACAATATCAGGTAATAGTGCGGGTGATATTGGTGGTGGGATTTACTTTAGAGATAATTCATCTCCGATTTTAAAGAATGTAATTATATCAAATAATACTGGCAATTATGGTATTTATAATTCACAATCTAATCAAGGTAATCCAACAATAATCTATTCTGATATTTACGATAATGAAAATGGCAATTTCTATGGGTGTGGACAATGGGTTGGAGTAAATGTTACTACAAACGCAAATGGGGATAGTTGTGATGCTTATTATAATATACAGGAAGACCCATTATTTTTAGATACGGCTAATGGAGATTATCATCTCACAGGAAATTCACCCTGTATAGATGCAGGAGACCCAACTTCACCATTGGACCCGGATGGAACAATTGCAGATATGGGAGCATTTTATTATGAACAAGCTCTATCAGTATATCCGACAGATTTGGATTTTGGAAATGTGCTTATTGGAAGCGATTCTACTCTTTCTATAAAACTAATAAATTATTCAGATTCTGTTATTACAATTTACGATATTTTCTGTTCAGATACGGTTTTTACATCAAACTGGACAGAGCCAACAATTCCAGGAGGTGATAGTTTGGTAATAGAAGTAACTTTTACACCACACACAATAGGAATTAAAACAGGAACATTAACGATAGAAAATAGTTATATTGATAAAAATGTTACTCTGTCTGGGAATGGATTAGGTGCATTTATTGTACCGGATTTATACTCACTTAACTTTGGAGCAATAGAACCCGGATATCCTGATACACTTCTTCTTGAAATTACAAATGATGGAAATATCAATCTTACTATTCAGAATATAATTGATGCACCCACAAATTACTTTAATTTTATTTCAATAACAGACAGCACAATATTGCCGGATGAGACAGCTACTTTATATATTGAGTTTGATCCTCAAGTTGAAGGATTATTCAATGATACTTTATTTGTAGTTTCCAATGCTTACAATGAAGATATTCTTGCTATAAATCTATCAGGAGAAGGCGGATTAACTCCAGCCCCGGTAGAAAACCTCATAATCAATGTGGATAGTGTAAATGTATATCTAAGTTGGGATTCTGTCACAACAACAATACATGGTAATTCTCTTGAAGTCGATTGTTATATTGTTTATCATGAAAGTTTACCTTATACGGTATTTAAATTTCTGGGCTATACTACAAATACCAATCATGTTCATAATGGCGTTGCACATTTTAGCGACGACATGTTTTATCAAGTTACTGCTTACGTAGGAGATATGCCTACTTTACAAAAAATACTTGCAGAATATTTAGATATAAAATTGGGTGAGTTGGATAGATTGGTGAATAGTAAAAAGAATTTTTTCCGGATTAGGAGATAAAGAAATAAAAAAAATATGTAGGAGAAATAATGCTTAATATCATAGGACAATTTTTTAATATCATAGTAAAATATTCTAATATCATAGGACTATTTTTTAATATCATCGGTGGTAGTTTCCTCTTTTGCCAAAGCCTTGTAATGAGGGTCAGATATGACGAAAAAGGAAATTCCGTAGCTGAAGTAGACCTAGGACGGGCTAACTGGTGTAAAAGAAATGCCGCTATAATTGGTATGGGATGTCTTGTTTTTGGCTTTATCTTGCAGGTGATATATAGCTGTATAGCTTGCAATAAATAGCGCAAAAAAATGTTGGAGAATACACAATAGCTTACGCGGTTTATGAATTATCATCAGGAATATATTTCATAAAGATGTGTGTCGATGGAGTTGATAAAGAGATTAGGAAGATGATATTAATTAGATAGAGAATACACACCCCGTCTCTTTCTTTATCAGAAAATACTGGATTCCCGTTTTCACGGGAATGACATGCATTTTTTATTTTTATCTTCTTTAACTCTGCGTCTTTGGCGTTCTGTTCTCTGCAGTCTTTGCGTGGAATCTTTTGTGCCCCGATATTGAAAGTAAAATCTATCACTAAATCTACAATTCTGGACATAAAAAACTCGATTTCCACAGTATATGAAAATTTTTAAGGGGCTGTATGAAAAAAGTATTTCTTATTGCTGTTATTCTCATGTGTGCAATGAACCTGCTTCACGCAAAGGACATGTTTACTTATTCCTCAAAAGGAAACAGTATTCAAATCCAATTTGAAAATAACAACGACTTATCATCTGAGACAGAAAATGCATTCACAACAATTGCACTTCCATCAAATGATATCGAAATAGTCATTCATGATTTCACTTTATCGGAGTATTCTGAAAAGGGTAAATTTCTAAAGAATGTGCAAGAGATCGAAAACTCGAGGATCGAGAAGGTCAACTCCTTTACCATGAGAGAACTGTGCGGTCATACTCTGCAGATAAAAACACAAGTATATAATGAGAAAGAACACACGTATTCAAAAATTGAAAAACTCAACTTCGAAATAATACCACAAAATGCGCAAGCTGTTCCTCAATATCTGTCCAAAGCATTTTATCAGCTCTATCCAAAACTTGTAGATAATTTTGACGAATCCTATCTTGCAGGTCTCCCGGTTCAGCCCTCAAAAATGCTCATCATATGCCATCAATTGCTTGAAAACTATATCCAGGATTTCATAAACTGGAAGCAGGCAAAAGGGATCGAATGCACAGTGGCGACCCTTACTGAAACAGGCACAACGGCAAATGATATTAAATCATACATCCAGCAAGTATATGATACATCAGAAATGCCGCCTGATTATGTACTCCTGATAGGTGATGTGGATGACTACTTTGCGGTACCTTCATTTTATTATAGCGCAGAAAACGATGTCAGCGATCATCCGTATACGATGCTTGCCGGCTCGGATTATTTCCCTGAATTGATCATCGGGCGAATGTCCATCGATGAGATCAACCAGCTTTGGACGATCATCAATAAAGTAATTTCTTATGAAAAAACTCCGTATCTTACTACCCCTGATTGGCTGAAAAAAGCGCTTGTTGTAGCAGGAAATTACAGTACAACCCCTCCAACTCCAAGTACGCCGGTCAAGGTGTCCCGATGGCTGAGAGATAAGATGCTGAATTACGGATTTACGCAGGTTGATACTGTGTTTTATCCAGGCATTTATCCTGGAACGTCAGAAATTATCAGCAGGATCAATGACGGCATTGGATTTCTTAACTACCGCGGTTGGGGAGATGCGAACGGCTGGCATTATCCTGAATTCCATGTGGATAATATGAGCAGTTTAAGTAATGGGTTGTTGACACCTGTGATTACATCTTTTGTGTGTAATACCGGTGATTTTGCCAATTCTTCTGCAGATCCCTGTTTCGGTGAAGCTATCCTCCAGCTTGGCACTCCAACTGCTCCGCAAGGCGGTGTGGTGTTTATCGGTCCTTCAGACTTGCATACGAGCACCAAGTTGAATAACTCTATTTTTTCCGGCTTCTATTATGGATTGCTGGATGAAGGCATCTATGATTTTGGTTCAGCGGTGCTGAGAGGAAAGATAGAACTCTATCATAATTTCCCTTTGCAGCAAGCAGCAGGTGATCAGGTAGAATTTTATTTTCATGTGTACAACATTCTCGGTGATCCGACGCTTACTATGTGGACAACCATACCTGAAGATATTGATTGCACAGTACCTGCAAGCGTTACAGTTGGAACGAACCATCTTGATATCTCCTGCGCAAATCTCGAGGAAGGCATTGTCACTGCAAAGAAAGCTGATGAATTTTATGAAGTTGCAATGCTTGAAAACGGGCACGCGATCATTCCGTTTGCTTCAGAAACTGCGGGAGAGATCGAGCTTGTGATCACATCTCCGAATTTTGTAGCTCTTGTTGATACCATCGCTGTTCTCGAGCAGGCAACAGATGTGGGGTTATTTGAGTATGCGGCAACCTCCGCATTACAAGCTGGAAGTACTTTGGATATTAATCTCACACTGAAAAATTTTGGGACATCCACAGCTTCGGATGTGTCAGCTACTTTGAGTTCGAGCAGTTCGATGGTTTCTGTTACAGCTCCAACTAAAAATTTTGGTGATATTTCTCCTGGTGAAACAAGCCAGCAGGATTATGAGATAGAAATCGATGCAGCTTGTCCTGATAATCAGGTCCTGGAATTTACTCTAAATATCTCAACCGGTGCAACCGCAAAGTTCTCTCTGGTTGCATCATCACTTCTGTTTGAAGTAAATGATGTGATAGTAAATTCGGCAAGTGGATGGCTGGAACCGGGACAGAATGATGAGGTACAGATTACGATCGAAAACATCGGCTCTCTCGATGGAGTGAGTATTAATGGCACTTTGGCAGTACACAGCGATGCCGCAGCGATTACTTCGGCTGATTATGCATTTGGTGCTGTGCCTATGACAACAACTTCTATTGGATTGTTTGATGTAAGTATAGAAAGCAATTGCTTCATAGGAAGGAATATTCCCTTTGAGCTCAATCTCATTGATGCTGACGGCAGGATCACACAGGTGTATTTTTCTCTTGAGGTCGGTCCTGTAGATAATACTGCTCCAACCGGGCCGGATGCATTCGGTTATTATGCCTATGACAGCTATGATGTTGATTATGACGAAGTCCCGACTTATAGTTGGATAGAAATCGATCCTGATGAAGGCGGTTTGGGTCAGGTCATTTATATGGCTGATGATGAATCGAGCACAATTCCATTGCCCTTCACATTTACCTATTACGATGAAGCTTTTGACGAGATAACAGTATGCTCAAATGGCTGGATTTCGTTCATTACAAATGACTGGACGAACTTCCGAAACTGGGATATCCCTTCCGCGCTTGGTCCTTATGGACAGGTCTGTGCATACTGGGATGATCTCATTGGTGAAGCATATACGGTAGTGGACACTGTTTTCCATCACGATATGAGGATATGCCATTATTATGATGAGGTAAATAATAGATTCATAATAGAATGGAGCAAGTGCTTTAACAGGTTCGATGATACGTCTGTAGAGAAATTTGAGCTTATTCTATTCGATCCTGCTTTTTATCCTACTGCAAGCGGCAATGGAGAGATACAATGCAATTATCATACGATAAATAATCCTGACGCAACGAGTAACTACTCGACAATTGGGATAGAAAATCTCATTCAGTCCGATGGGGTTCTCTACACTTATGCTGATATGTATCCTGCAAGCGCCACACCTCTGGAAAACGAACTGACCATAAAATATACCACCGATCCACCTGACCCTTATTATGCTGTTGATGAAGAACCCGCAGGCATCAAAGGTTCACTTCTCATCTATCCACAACCCTCTTCCGGCTCGACAGTTATCTCTTATTATTCAAAGGAAAATTCAGAAATAAATCTTTCTGCAGGAATTTATAATATCAAAGGACAATTGGTGAAAGAGATAATTTTTGATAATTCAAATGATAAGAGCAAACAGTATATTTGGGATGGATTTGACTGCCATAATAGAAAATCACCAAACGGAATATATTTTGTGAAAATTAATGAAAACAATAGTATAAATATTGGTAAAATAATTTTATTACGATAGTGAGTGAAAGGAGTTTTCAATGAAAGACCTCACACAATTAGCATTGGATGCTGCCGTGATACATGGTGCATCATATGCGGACATACGAATTATTCTTTCAAAAAGCCAGAGAATTCTTGTAAAGAATGGGGAAGTCGAAACACTGAACAATACAGAAAGTCTTGGTTTTGGAATTCGAGTTATTGTAAACGGTTCATGGGGATTTGCTTCAAGTTCTATTCTCACAAAATCCGAAATAAAGATCGTTGCAAAGCGTGCAGTTGAGATAGCAAAAGCATCGGCAACGCTTCGAAAAGACAGTGTACGTCTTGCTCCGGAAGCTATTCATCATGACATCTGGACATCACCGTATTTGATTGATCCCTTCAAGGTTACTATTGATGAAAAGCTGGATCTGCTTTTCAAGATCGATGAAATTCTCAGAAAGGATGATAAGATCAAGGTGGCTGAGTCAGGAATGAATTTCTGGAGAGAGCATCAATGGCTTGCAACAACTGAAGGAACTTTTATCGAACAGATACTTCTTCGCAGTGGTTCGGGGTATTCCGCAACAGCAGTTGACGGACCCAATGTACAGGTGCGATCCTATCCTGCATCCTTTGGCGGTCAGTATTCTCAAATGGGTTATGAATTCATCCTTGGAACACCTTTTGTTGAGAATGCTGAAAGAGTACGCGATGAAGCAGTTGCATTGCTTTCAGCCCCTGACTGTCCTGTCGGGGATATGGATCTCATCATTGGTGGAAGCCAGCTTGCACTTCAAATCCATGAATCTATCGGGCATCCCTCGGAACTTGATAGAGTGCTTGGAATGGAGGCAAATTACGCAGGTACAAGCTTCTTAACTACCGACCTGTATAAGGATTATCATTATGGCTCACCAATCGTAAACGTCGTTGCAGATGCAACTGTACCGACCGGACTTGGCACTTTTGGATATGATGATGATGGAGTTCGTGCACAGCGCTATCATATGATACAGAACGGATTGTATAAGATGTATCTTACCAACAGAGAGCTTGCACATGTGATAAGTGATCCTCGAAGCAGGGGCTGTAACCGCGCGGACGGATATAGTAATATCCCCATGATAAGAATGATAAACATATCTCTCATGCCTGTGCAGGGAACCCTCGATGAGCTTATCGCAGGTACAAAGAATGGACTTTTAGTTGAAACCAACAAAACATGGAGCATCGATCAGCGTCGTTTGAATTTCCAGTTTACCACAGAAATCGGCTGGGAGATCAAGAACGGCAAGAAAGTTCGAATGGTAAAAAATCCCACTTATCAGGGAATAACACCTCATTTCTGGCAGAGCTGTGATGCAATCTGCGGTGAGGAAGAATGGCAGCTTTGGGGTGTGCCGAATTGTGGAAAAGGACAGCCCGGACAGCGTGCAGAAATGTCCCACGGTGCTGCACCATCCCGATTCAAGAAGGTCGCAGTCGGAGTACGAAAATAAAAGGATTTTTTTGAAAAAGATCACGTACTTTCTTTTGATATTTGCATTGTTTGTAATTATCAATTCATGTTCGATTTTGCAGCCCTATTCAGTAAAAAAAATAGCACCATCTATTCCCGAGGAATATAGAGAGAAAGTGGTTGAGAGTCTTGAGGAAGCAGGAAGTAATAAACGGGAGCTTCTGAAAGTTCTCTATCATTATAAAGATGACCCACAGAAGTTGGAAGCTGCATCGTTCCTAATCGCATACATGCCGGACCACTGTTTTGCAGATGTCGCACTTGTGGATTCGCTGGGAAATACAGTTCCGCTGAATGTGATGGATTTTAATACTGCATTAGAAGTGCAAATACATATTGACTCCCTTGAAAAAGAGCTGGGAGAGCTGCATTACAAGCTGATCGAAAAGAGGGAAGATGTAAAAACAATTACAGCCCATCTTCTTATGACACACATTGATATGGCGTTTCTTGCGTATGAAACTTTGCCATGGACAAGTCAATATAGCTGGGATGATTTCAGGGAATACATTCTTCCGTACAGAGGTTCATCCGAGCCATTATCTAACTGGAGATTGTATTTCTGGTATCAGTTTGCTTCTTTTCGCGAGCCGACAGAAGATCCACTCGTGCTTGCCTATTCCATCAATGATTCCGCGAGAAAAATGTTTACTTTTAAAGAAGTATTTTATTATCACCCTGCGGACCAAGGACTAGATGAAATGCTCAAGAATGGATTTGGCAGATGCGAAGATATGACTAATTTTTCCATCTATGCAATGCGTGCAAACGGATTGGCTTTGACAAGTGATTTTACTCCATTTTGGCCGGACCGCTCGAATAATCATGCGTGGAATGCGATCATTCTGCCTGATGGAGAGGTGATCCCATTTATGGGCTCCGAAGCAAATCCCGGTCAGTATAATCTACAGGATAAGATCGCAAAAGTATACCGCAAGCTCTATTCCCAGGAGCCGAACACACTTGCGGATGTACTTCCTGATTCTATGAAAGCGCCGCCCTGGCTTGGATATAAGAATTTCATGGATGTGACAGATAAATATGTGCAGGTTTCTGACGTGAATGTACAGGTATATAAGGGTTCGCCCTTTGCCTACATTGCTGTTTTCAATGATAATGATTGGCAGCCCATTCACTGGGGGAGCGTGGATAGTTTGAGGAGTGTAACATTCTCTGATATGGGCAGAGATATTGCATATCTTCCCGTATTCTATGAAATCGTGGACTCAATAATAGTTGAAAATGAAAAGAAACCCGATTATGAACCCATTCCTGCAGGCACACCTTTTATTCTGAATGAAGAGGAAGAAATTATCAATTTTGATAATAGTGAAGTTGAACTGCGAGAAAAGAAAGATAGTGCATTCGTGCTGACAAAAACCGGACATGGTGGGATCAATAAAGTTAAAATTGACAGCACTTATACTTGGTTTATCTGGGCTGAAGATGAGTGGCAGGAGATCATTGATACTACTGCAACTGCGGATTCTCTGATATTTGAGTTTTACTATCCGGAAACTTTATATAAAGTAGAAGAGGAGTGCCTTCATCCCGATCCGAGAATTTTTACTATCGAGGATGGAGAGGTGATTTTCTGGTAAGATTTATAAATTTGTTTTATTTGAAGGCGAGAATGCGTATTCTCGCCTTCGGTGTTATATAATTTTTTATGTATATATTATATCACAAGTAATTTCAACTCTGTCATTTCTTCAATTGAATAGCGGACTCCTTCTCGTCCAAGCCCGGAATTTTTTACTCCTCCATAGGGCATCTGATCAACTCGGAAGGTGGGAGTATTATTGATGATCACTCCACCAACTTCCAATTTTTTGAATGCATATTTGATGTGCTTCAAGTTATTGGTAAAGACTCCTGCCTGGAGTCCATATATAGAATTATTTACCATCTCAACTGCGTGTTCGAATTCCTTAAACGGGGTAAGTGTCACAACAGGTGCAAAAACCTCATTTCTCTCTACCTTCATATCAGGTTTTGTATTTGTGAGGATCGTTGCTTCAAGTTTAGTGCCTTCTCTTTTTCCTCCGCACAGAATCTCTGCTCCTTGTTCAAGCGCTTCCTGAATCCAATTCTCTGCTCGGATTGCTTCCTGCTCGGAGATCATGCAATTAAGAAATACTTTTTCATCGAGCGGGTGACCCAGAGTTATTGCTTTTGTTTTTTCTATAAATTTATCTTTGAACTCTTCAAAGATCGAGTCATGAATAAAAAAGCGTTGTGTGTGAATGCAAACCTGTCCGGCATAGGCAAATCCGCCAATTATTGATTTCTCAACGGCATCATCGAGGTTGGTATCCTCGTCAATAATAAGCCCTGCATTTCCGCCGAGTTCCAGGCATATCCTCTTTTTTCCGCACTGATTTTTGAGCTTCCAGCCCACAGGAGGACTGCCAGTAAAACTGATCATTTTTATATCTTCGCTCTTTACTGCACTCATTATTGAAGAACCGGAACATGGAAGCACAGACAGCATACCGTTGGGCACATATTTTGTCACGATCTCGGCAAGATTAAGCGCTGAGATGGGTGAGAGAGAAGATGGCTTTATGATGATCGGGTTGCCTACTGCAAGTGCAGGAGCAACCTTATGAGCAACAAGATTGAGCGGGAAATTGAAAGGAGTGATACCCAGAACCGGTCCGATAGGGAAGCGTTTTACCAAGGCATGTGCACGTGCCCCTTTTGGAACGCTGTCCAAACCGAAAAATTCTCCATCTATTCTTTTTGCTTCTTCAGCGGCTAGGGTAAATGTTTGGATCGCTCTTTGCACTTCATCACGTGCAAATGTAATATTTTTTCCGCATTCCAAAGCCAGTGTCTCTGCTAATGATTCAGACGCATTCTCAATGTTCTTTGCAATTGAAAGTAATATTTCCGACCGTTCGTAAGCAGGTATGTTCTTTGAGATTTCGAAGCATTTTACAGTTTTCTTTATCGCTTGTTGGATGTGGGTTTCATTAGCGATAGATACAGTTCCGACAGGTTTATTATCATGCGGACAGGTGATAACTATTTTCTCTTTTGTCTTTACTGCAGTGTTGCCTATATAAAGTGGATATTCATTATTCATTGCTGCCTTCTTTCATTTGAAATGAATAAATTGGGCTTGTGTGTGATGTCAAATATTTTAGATACAATCATGGATAACTTTGGTCTAATAGAGATGATGTAACCACGAAAATCACGAAAAAACACGAAAATATTTTCTGAATTTAGAAAAACACAGAGAATAATGAGATCACATAGAATGCATATTACAATTTTATAAATTAATAAAGAGGGACATGTCATTCATGCAATAATAGGAATTCATTTGTATTTTAAATAAGTTTGAGCAGAGCGAAGTAACTCAATCGTCATAATGTTACTACCTTTACCTTTCTCTCTTCATTCATCAATCCCCACTCTTCACTTTATCTTTTTTGCTCAATTCCCTTCATCAACTCTATATTCATTTCAAAAAAAGGATAGGATATTTTCTGTACCTCAAACAAACCTGGTTTCCTGTCAAAAAGTACATCCTTCACCATTGTAACCATTGCGTTCTGATAGAGTTTCTTATCTTGGTCAGACACACTTTCAGGTTTTTTATTAAGAGCTTTTTCGATTTCCCATAATGCGTCCATATGCTCATTACCCACAAGAAGATGCTTCTTATAAATAATTTCTACAGCTTTTTGATTGGAGGGATATGCGATCTGATAATGATATTCTCTTCTGTTTGCTTTTATGTTTTCATCAATAAAATATTGGTTTTTCTGTTTGTCTTTTCTGCGAGAGCACCCAAGTATGAAGGCAACAACATCGCCAATAGTATGATCTCGACTGCTGATAAGAGTGAACATGTCTTTTTCGAGAATAGGGGAGTCATTATTCAAATTTTCAATAGCAAGCTGTGCGAGCTTATAACCACCAGCTCCGCACAAGCACACATGACCTAAAAATGAACACACATCTTCAAAACACAACTCATAAGAGGATATACACGGCTTGAATGAGCCGGTAAATACACCGTGCGGATAACTTTAATACAAGAGGAGGAATTTCATAAATGAAATCATAATTTGAATGCCATTGACTATTTCTATTTTTCATGGAGCGAATGTTTTCAATATAGATTTTCTGAGGCAAGAAATTAATTATGAATCATGAAATTAGCTTTCATAATTTTCATAATTATAATTTTATGTTGGAGGTCGTTCGTCTCAATGTTTGATTGCTTATGTTTAACTTGACAAGAGTATGGGCACAAACTTTATGGCACCATTCAATAAAAAAGTCATAAATATTGTTAGATAATCAAAGTGAAAAGTTTTAGGAGATAGAATGAAACCAACATTTCAAAAATTCGAGGATATCAATTTTCGGCAGATCAAAATACCAAAGCGAATGATAACTGTGGGTGTTATCATCCTGGCAGCGATTGTTTTCTTGGTTACGGGTTTGTATACTGTAAATCCGGAAGAAGTAGGTGTTATCCAGAGATTTGGAAAATATCTTTCAACTACACAGCCGGGACTGCATTTTAAGATCCCATTTGGTGTAGATAAACTTACAAAAGTGAAAGTTAAACATGTTTTTAAGGAAGAATTTGGATTTAGAACATTACAAGCCGGTGTTCGTACTAAATACTCTTCACAAAGTTATAACCAGGAAGCAATTATGCTTACCGGTGATCTGAATATTGCAGATGTTGAATGGATCGTTCAATACAGAATTAAGGATCCCGTAAAATATCTGTTCAATGTTAGGAATGTGGAAGAGACAATGCATGATGTATCGGAATCTGTGGTCAGGGAAGTTGTTGGAGACCGCAGCGTGGATGAGGTTATTGTGCTCAACAGGAAAGAGATCGCTGATAAGTCGCAGGTAATGCTTCAAGAGCAGCTTGATATTTATAATGCCGGCTTGGAGATCGTTACGATAAACATGCAGAATGTAAATCCACCTAAAGCAGTTCAGCCCGCATTTAATAATGTGAATTCAGCAAAACAGGAAAAAGAAAGGATCATTAACGAAGCATGGGAAAAATATAATCAGGTAATCCCGGAAGCTGAAGGAAAATCGAAGAGAACAGTTGAGGAAGCTGAAGGATATGCGATCGATAGAGTAAACAGAGCAAATGGTGATGCCACTCGCTTTATCCAGATGTACAATGAGTATCGTTATTCCAAATCTGTAACCAGGAAAAGACTCTATCTGGAAATGATGGAAAAGATACTTCCAAATGTTGAAAAGAAATACATTATTGATGATAAACAAAGCAGCATATTACCACTACTGAATCTCGAACAAGGAGGAAAATAAGATGAAGAAATTACATATATTTCTAATTTCGATATCCATATTAGCGCTTATTGTATTATTCAATGCTTTTTATATTATAGATGAAAGACAACAGGTGATCATCACTCAGTTCGGTAAACCAATAGGTGATGATATTAAAGATGCCGGATTGCACATCAAAATCCCTTTTTTCCAGAAGGTTCATTATTTTGATAAAAGGATACTAGAATGGGACGGTGATGCTAAGCAAATACCAACTTCAGATAAGCGATATATCTGGCTTGATACTTTTTCGCGCTGGCAGATCGTCGACCCTTTGAAGTTTTATGAGACAACTCGTTATGAATACAATGCACATAGTAGACTGGATGACATTATCAGTGGAATAACACGTGACGTCATAAGCTCCAATATATTGCTGGAACTTATAAGAAGTTCCAACAGAGAAATGGCATTTACTTCCGAATATTCAGATAGTAAATTGGAAGATGTGATCAAAGAACAAATCATAATTGGACGTCAGGCAATTGCAGATTCCATCTTTGCACTCGCAAAAGTTAAAGTTGCAGAGTATGGTATCAATCTGATCGATGTTCGTATCAAAAGATTGAATTATAATCAGGAAGTTCAGGCAAAAGTGTTTGAACGAATGATCTCTGAAAGGAACAAGATCGCTGCAAAATATCTGTCTGAAGGAAAGGGAGATTCTTCCGAAATATTAGGTAAAATGCAGAGGGAACTGGACCAAATACAATCTGAAGCTTATCGGAAGGCCCAAGAGATCAAAGGGAAAGCAGATGCTTCAGCTATCAATATCTATGCAAATGCATATAACAGAGATCCTGAATTTTATGAATTCATGAAAACTCTTGAAACTTATGAAAAAACGATAGATAATAAGAATACCATTATTATGACTACTGATAGTGATTACTATAAGTTTCTAAAGAAAATGGAGTAAAAGAACAGTAAGTATCCAGATAAACGCAGCAAATAAAATAACTGAAGTTTCGCAGTAGAAATAATAAAATTTTCTGGTTTAAAGGAACTTTTTGGTTGCTATTTTACTAGAATTTCGTTGATAATTCTGATTTTTCTCCATTTTTTAATACCAGCATGTATCCTTATCTTGGTTTTCAGGTTTGAGAATTTTCCTTCTAATGAGTTTGTTGTGTTTGGAATACCCAGATCTGGGTATTCCAAATATGTGAAAAGGAATGGCAGATTAGTCTTCAAACTTCGATATGCACTCCTTAATCTTCTATGAGTATAATGCCATTTCTTATGTTCATCATTATATGTTTTTTCTGATAAAAAAATCTTCCACTTCAAATGCCAATCATTTAACATTGTTGCAAATTCTGTTTTCGATGATTTAGTTAAATTATGTGTTAATATTTTAAGTTCTTTACCAGCTTCAAGTTTAGGATTTCGAGTAATATATCTAGTTACTATTGCAACTTGATGAAATTGGCACATTTGTATGGGAGTAGCCTCAAATGCACTAAACAAGCCTCTTTTGCCATCACAGGCTATCCCAAGGATCTCCACACCTTTGCCTTTTAAATAGTTGATCCCAGATTTATATTCCTCAATGGTCTCATGCTTCAAATACTTCCAATATAAGTTCTTTCGTTTTAAGAAATCTCTGAAAACCATTACTCCAAAGCCCCATCCAAAATAGCAGGTATCCATTACGACAACACTGCTTCCAGACGTTATTATTGGTTGCCCAATCAGATGATTATCAAGGAGTTTTCTCGTCGTTTTATAGGATATGCCATAATGTTTACTTAATGATTGGAGTGTCTGATTTCCATGTACATACTGGGTCCATAAATTCTTTTCAAAAACCCGATTTCTTACCCTTTTAAACTGAAAAACATGCCCACAATCAAGACATCGATATCTCTGTTTTCTATCCCTCTTTCCATTTTTTTGTATGCTTTGAACCACATCTTGGACAATGCTTTTTAGCCATTTTTTACTCCTGTGCGTAAGAAATACTACCTAAATATCTTCTGTATATGAGTTTAAGCTATATTTTAGCAACCTTTTTTTTCCTTTAAGCCAATTTTCTACAGATTTTTTAGTAATTTACATCCTTTTCAACTTGAATTACTAATTTCAAATATCAAATAAATAGAGGTTCGATTTAGTTAAGACCTGTGGTTAAAAGTATTTATATTTAGGAATAAAAAATCCAAATATTAGTTGAGAATTATTTCAAAAGAAGTTCCATAATTAAAAAATGAAGAAAAAATTACTTTGACATTTCAATTTTGATATTTCATTTGTTATTATAAATTAAGATTTAGAAATTTATTTTTTTCTTGCGATTCACACTTAAATTATTTTCATTAAAACTATATTTGGCAGGTCATTAACAGGCAGTGTTTGTTTGCAATTGTTAAACTTGACAAGGGTTTATGGGCACAAACTTTATGGCACTACTTAATGAAAATATCGTAAATATTGTTATCTAAGTGAAGGCATAATTTTTAGGAGACATAATGAAAACGACATTGCCAAAAGTCGATGAAATTGAGCATCATTGGTATGTGATCAACGCAGAAGATGCTGTACTTGGCAGATTATCTACCAAAGTTGCGAAACTTCTGAGAGGAAAGCATAAACCGGCTTTCACTCCTTTCTTTGATATGGGTGATTTTGTAATAATATTAAACGCAGAAAAAGTAAAAGTTACAGGTCAAAAAGAATTTGCAAAAGAATACAAGCGGTATTCCGGTTATCCAAGTGGACAGAGAATTACTTCCTTCCGGCAGATGCGCGAAAAAAAACCGGAACAAATTATATATCATTCCGTAAAAGGTATGCTTCCCAAGAACAAACTTCGTGATAGGATGCTAAAGCGATTGAAAATATACACAGGCAATGCCCACAATCATCAGGCACAACAGCCTGAAGAAATTAAAATTTCTTAATTTTAGGAGAAATATATATGCAATATTTTGATGCAATTGGCAGGCGTAAAAACGCTGTTGCACGTGTTCGTTTATCTAAAGGAACCGGGAAAAGAATCATTAATAAAAAACTTATGAAAGATTATCTCAGCCGAGAAACCCTTGAGATGATCGTAGAAGAACCTTTCAAGCTTATCGACCAATCAGATCGATTTGATATGAAGGTAAATGTGCGTGGTGGGGGACTTTCCGGACAAGCCGGTGCAATCCGTCTTGGTATCAGCAGAGCCCTTTTGGAATACGATCCTGAACTGCGCGCAGTCCTGAAAAAAGAAGGACTTCTTACCCGTGATGCACGTGAGAAGGAACGCAGGAAATACGGACTTGCAAAAGCACGTAAGGCATATCAGTATTCAAAGAGATAAAATATATTCAATCAATTAACTTCAGAGCTGCAAACGGTGTTCGAAAGATTCGAATATATGCAGTGTGGATGAAGTTAAAATAATAAACCGTTGGAGGACACACATGAGTGTCGTTGAAATGAAAAGACTTCTCGAGGCTGGTGTTCATTTTGGTCACCAAACTCGACGCTGGAATCCTAAGATGAAAAGATACATCTTCATCAAAAGAAATGGGATTCACATCATTGATCTTAAACAAACCCTTGAAGCCATCAATCAGTCATATTACTTCATCAGAGAACTTGCTGCAAAAGGTAAAAAAATCCTTTTTGTGGGTACGAAAAAGCAGGTTTCAGAAGGCATTCAAAATGCTGCAGAAAAATGTGATGAATTCTTTATCAGCAACAGATGGTATGGTGGCACATTAACAAATCTGAAAACGATCCGAAAGAGTATCTCAAAAATCGAAGAATTTGAAAAACTACAGGATACCGGTGAGATAAATAAATTCACTAAACTCGAAGTGCTCAAAATGCAAAGGAAGTATGATAAAATCCTTCGTGCTCTCGGTGGAATTCGTGATATGGAAGAAATACCCGCAGCCTTATTTATTGCAGATATTGTCTATGAAAAAAATGCAGTGAGTGAAGCTAAAAATCTTAAGATTCCAATCATTGCAATTGTTGATACAAATGGAGATCCTGATGGCATCGACTACGTGATCCCAGGTAATGACGATGCAATGAAATCTATAAATCTTATTTGTGATATAATGGCAAACGCAGTCATCGAAGGTAAAAAGATCGCTGCTGAAGGTGGAGATATTTCCGATTTTGATGCAGAAAAGAAAGATGGGAAAGAAAAAGTTGTTATAGAAGAAAAAGTAGAAGTCAAAAAAGAGGATGACGAAGTCACTAAGAAAGTTGTTGAAAAGGAAGTGATTGAAGAACCCGAAGTAGTCAAAGAGACTAAAAAACCAAAAGAAGAGAAATCAAAGAAAGAAGAAAAGAAAATAAAAAACATTAAAAAAGAGCCAAAAGAAGATAAAAAAGATAAGAAAGAAACCCGTTTTGAATGCCCCGATTGTGGTAAAACATTCTCATCAAAACGCGGCTTGAAGATCCATCTTGGATTGGTTCATCAAAAATAATATACGGAGCTATTATGGAAATAACGGCAAAACAAGTTAAAGAGTTACGAGATAAAACAAGTGTTGGTCTGATGGAATGCAAAAAAGCATTGGGCGAAGCAAATGGAAATGTCGATGAAGCAGTGAAGATCCTGCGCAAGAAAGGAATCGCAAAAGCTGAGAAGAAGTCAAGCAGAGATTCCAGTGAAGGCATTATTCATGCATATATTCATCCGGGCGCAAAACTTGGTGTTCTGCTTGAACTGAGCTGTGAGACAGATTTCGTTGCACGCACTAATGATTTCCAGGAAATGGCAAATCAGATCGCAATGCACATCGCAGCGACCGATCCGATGGCTATTTCAGAAAAGGATATTGATCCTAAAATTATTGAAGACGAAAAAGAAATTTATAAAGAGCAAGCTCTTACAGCCGGTAAACCGGAAAAGATTGTTGATAAGATCGTTGAAGGTCGACTAAAAAAATATTATACTGAGAATTGCCTGCTCGATCAACCACTTGTAATGGATGAAGATATCACTATAAAAGAGCTTATTTCCAACGCAGTATTGAAACTGGGTGAAAATATCAGCATTAAAAGATTTGCACGCTTTCAAATAGGAATGTAACGTGAAGTACAAGAGAATCCTGTTAAAAATCAGCGGAGAAATACTACAGGGACAGAAATCATTTGGTATTGAAAACGAAGCTGTTACACGGATTGTCAAAGAACTTGTTGATCTTCACACAAAGGGATTGGAACTCGGCATTGTAATAGGCGGTGGTAACTTTTTCCGTGGAGCTACTTATGCGATCGAAGGTATGAGGCGTCCTGAAGCCGATGCTATCGGTATGCTCGCAACTGTACAAAATACAATTGTGCTTCATGAGAAATTGCGTGAGTACCATGTGCTTTCAGAAATCTTTACTGCAGAAACTATCGCATCGATCGGAACCTGCTTTTCTTCTGAAAATGCTCAGGCAGCTCTTCGGGCAGGGAAAGTCGGTCTCTATGCAGGCGGTACAGGAAACCCATATTTTACGACCGACACCGCAGCAGTTCTACGTGCGCTTGAAATCGAAGCAGATATCCTATTCAAAGGAACAAAAGTTGATGGTGTCTATGATAGGGATCCTGTAGAATTCCCTGATGCCATCCTATTCAATAACATTTCTTATGCTGATTATATCGAATTAAGTCTCAAAGTTATGGACCTCACTGCCATTTCATTAGCAAAAAATAATCACTTAAAAATTAAAATATTCAATATCAAAGAACTTGGAAATATTTCCAAAGCTGTTTTTGAAGATAATTTCGGAAGTATCATAGAGTAACGCATTTACGGATATGTTGCACACTCAGTTAATTATGAATTGTTATGCAACACCGAAGGATAACAAGAGGAGTTAACTATGCAAGAATTAGAGTCGATCTACAAAGATACTCGCGACAAAATGGATAAGACCATTGAGGCGTTTCATAAAGAGCTTATGAAGATTCGAACCGGTAAAGCCAATATTTCTCTTCTTGATGATATCACTATCGATTATTACGGACAGGCCTCTCCTCTCAATCATGTAGGAACGATTTCTGTGCCGGAAGCCCGGCTGATACTTATTAATCCGTGGGAAAAGAGTATGCTGCAAGGTATCGAAAAAGCGATCCTTGCTTCTGATCTCGGCATCACACCCCAAAATGACGGCAATGTGATCCGGCTTGCTTTTCCACCTCTTACTGAAGATAGAAGAAAAGATCTTGGCAAATTGGTGAAGAAGCATGGAGAAGAAGCAAAGATTGAAGTTAGAAATATTCGCAGAACTGCTAATGATGATATTAAACACCTCGAAAAAGACAGCGTTATCTCTGAAGATAATTCCAAGGATGGTTTGGATGAGATTCAAGAGATCACTGATGAATTTACCAAAAAGATCGATGAAATAGTCGAACATAAAGAAAAAGAAATAATGGAGATTTAAAGTATTATGAGCTTTATCATAACCTCAGATTGTATTAAATGCGGATCCTGCATTGAAGTATGCCCGGAAAAAGCTATTGTCGAAGACGACACACAATACATAATCACTGATGATTGCATAGAGTGTGGACTGTGCATTAAGGAATGTCCTCTCGATGCTATCAAAGCTAACAATAATCAAAAAGTAACACTATGAACTTTGAAAATAAGTGCACTATTGACAGGAGAACAAACGCCATAATCGGACTTGTCATTTTCCTGTCTGTTTTCATTATCTATTATATCACAAAACCTGTGTCACTCTCATTTTGGGATTGTGGTGAGTATATTTCCTGCAGCTCAATTCTTGGTGTGCCACATCCTCCGGGAAATCCTTTTTATATATTACTCGGGAAATTTTTTACTCTTCTCCCAATAGGACTTTCACATGCTCAGGCAGTTAGTTTGCTTTCGGTTATCTTCAGCTGTTTCGCTGTCCTCTTTGTCTATCTTTCAATTGTGAAGCTTGTTGCGATCTGGGAAACCAAGCAGATCTATGCTTACATTGCAGGAGTTATTGGTGCTTTTTTTATTACCTTTTCCCAGGAATTCTGGATTAATGCGATCGAGGCGGAGGTCTATGGAGGATTGTCATTCTTTATTGCACTTATTATCTGGTTGACACTTATCTGGACTGAAAAGCAAAAGAACTTCGACCATCAGAATATATTATTACTCATAGTGTATCTTTTCTTTCTCGGATTCAGCGTGCATCAGACCACGTTGCAGATCGCACCGGCAGTATTATTTGTCGTAATTTTACCGTTGTTGAAATTCGATAAAAAATTCTATAATAAACTTTTGATCTTCGTTGTGATAGGGCTTGCTTTATACTATATTTTCTATCTTATTGGAACAGGAATCGGACATGGCAGTTTTGGAAAATATATCTTTGCACTTTTTGTAATTAGTGTGCTGATATATTACCTCAGAGATTATGTCCAGCCACAAGTATGGCTTTTTGCGTTCCTTATGGTCGTACTCGGATTGAGCACCCATCTCATTCTCCCAATAAGAGCAGCAGCAGATCCCTTTATTAATGAGGGAGATCCTTCAACTCTGCCGCGGTTTATGGATTATGTTTTCAGAAAACAGTATGGTCCAACGAGCTTCTTTGTGCGGCGTGCTCCCATTCTAATGCAGCTCGATTTTCATTTTCTCAGATATTTTAGCTGGCAATTTTTTGATGCTGGAGTCATCAGCAATTTCCTGCATGTCTCAAAACAGTTTATACATACTATTTTCCAATTCATTGTTGTTGCACTTGGTTTGACCGGTTTTTATTATCAATTCAAAAAGAGCAAGCGCTCGTTCATTTACCTTGCTTCATTCTTCTTTATGGCAAGCATTGCAATGATACTTGTAATGAATCTCTCATCTGCAGAAGTGCGTGACAGACCGTACTTTTTCATCACTGCCTATATGCTATGGGCATTTTGGATGGGCATCGGAGCAATGGGAATTGTACGATATTTTCGAAAGAGGTCGAAGCTACTTGCGATCATTGCATTGTGTCTTATCGCTACACTTCCGATTATAAATATGGCTTCTCATTTTCATAAGACGGACAGAAGCCAGGAACTTCTTTCACTCGAGTACGGAACCAATTTCTTAAATGGACTTGATAAAAATGCCATCATTTTCACAAATGGTGATAATGATACTTTCCCGCTCTGGTACGCCCAGGCAGTGTATGACCCGCATGCAGAAGAGTATTATCTTGAGGAAGATACACTTCTCTTCAGAGAGATCAAAGGATTCTCAATTTCAGATAAGGAAGATATTCCAAGAAAAACTCAAAACAAACTGAATGATGCATATTTGGCTAAGAAAGATCTTGGTGGAATTCGTAAGGATGTTTCTGTTGCAAATCTGAGTCTTCTCAACACACCTTGGTACATAAAACAACTCCGCGATTTTGAAGGCATAGAAATCAAACTCTCCGATAATCAGATCAATGAACTGCACCCGATCCAGCTTGCTAATGAAGCAAATTTCAAAGTAGGTGATCTTAAGATCACTTTCCCAAAGGATAAACAGCTTTTCGTGAAAGACCAGATGGTTCTGCAGATCATTAAAGATAATTATGGCAAACGCCCGATTTACTTCGCTGTGACAGTCGCAGACCGCGTGGATTTTGACGAATATCTTCAAAGCGAAGGCATGGCAGACAGAATAGTGTCCACTAAAGCAAAATATCAGATTAACGCACCACGGCTCAATCATAATATTGAAAATGTGTTTGATTATAATTCCATTTACAATGAAGACCTCTACAAGGACGAAAACATGAAGCGTCTTATCAACAATTACGGTGCCGATTTCATGCGTATGTCTACAACCTTCTACCAGAATGAAGATTACGAGAATGCAGTAAAGTATCTCAACAAAGCAATGGATTTTGTGAAAGAAAAAAATAGATATCTACCGAGTCTTGCAAACCTGTATTATGAAATGGGCTTGTACGATAGTGCTCTAAATGTGATCGAACCGTTAGTACAAAAGAGTCCTGAAGACCCTCAACTTGTATACCTTCAAATAGAATTCCTTGTAAAGAACGATGATATTCTCGGTGCTCTCAGTGCCCTTGAAGACTTTATAATGAAAAATACAGACCAGCACTATTTCCTCAATCGCTATGTGAATATTGTGAGAAGCAATCCTGATTATACTGAAAGAGCCCTCGACTACATAGATGATCTGGTGAAACAGTTTCCGGAAAATAAATCATACCAGCAGTTTAAGGTTCAACTTCAGGATATTAATAAAAAGTAGTAAGGATTATCGATTATATCATTTTAATTGTGTTGGAAAGGAAGGATACTTAACAGTGAAGTTCACCTTTAGATACCCAAAGTGGCTCTACGTCCTTAATTTATTATACTAACTTTTTCCGGCATAATAAATGTTTGCCCAAAGACGGCACTGCGTTTCAGGTCAGGTGAAGCGAGGGTTAGAATGCTCACATTTATTTCAAATTAAGAAATATTCATTGTTGAAGTTTCAACAAATGGAATTCAGTATTAATTGCTATTACTTTTTCAATCTCTCAATATTATTGTTTTCTATCATTTCCAACAGTTCCTTTTCACTTTCCTTATCTGTAATCTTAAAACAAGTTACATAATAGAAATACTTATCTAATCCAAAGTTGAGTACACCCCAATGTGTTAAGCTATTGGTACCAGTCCCGTTAATGAATGAGAATGAACCATAAGGACCTTCTTCACTACCATAGACTTTATAATAATCAATGGTCACTGGATTACCGTTAACTGTATGTGTAACATGTGGCCAGTTAAGTACTATATTAGAACCACTTATGGAGATATTGAGTGAATCAACAGGTAATATTCTATCAAGTGTACCACTTACAGCCAAACACATTGGTCCTTCAAAATTTTGAGCATCAAATCCACTTATCCTATAGTAATAAATTCCGTAGTTAGGGACAGAGTAATCTGAATAAGTGAGATCAGGATAGAGCACTGAATCAATACGAGTTACTATATCAGGATCAGTGCCACGATAGATGCAATAACCAGTTGGGGTGCTGCCCAAACTATGATTCCAAATCAAGTCAATTGATGATAGAGTTCCTGTAGTTGATAAATTCGTAGGAGGTAATGGTCCTGAATAAATAACTTCAAAAGTATCAGGTTTATCAACACTCCATTGATATAATACATCTTGAAATCTGACATAAAGTATATGATTTCCTATGGATAGAGGTGAAGAATCAATGTCCTCCAGATACGCTATTTCAGTAGGAGAGTTAAAACTTCCGTCTTGAGGTAGAAGAGGAATTCCATTTCCAATGCCAGGGTCTGCATCAATGTAATATTCTGATTCAATTAGGTAATTTTCCGGATATAGAGAGGATATATTTAATAGTTTAGATATTAAAGTGCCCCATTGTCCATCTGAATCCTGAAAACGAATATATACAGTATGAGTGCCAAAACTTAGATTATCTGTTGATATTCCACTTATGAATGCATTAACAGTGGAACTACCAAAAGCACCAGAAAGTACTGTACCGTTTCCCTCTCCTGGATCTGTATCTATGAAATATTCAGCTGTAGTTAGTGTTTTTGGATTTAGATCTGGATCAGAGATATTTAGTAAAGATGCTCCTGTTTGTCCCCAGTTTCCTTCTGAATCCTGAAATCTGGTAAAAATAATATGAGTTCCATATGAAATTCCGGTAGTTGAAATTCCTGTTATAGAAACTGTTACTGTTGTGTCACCATAAGTTCCGGAAATAGGAATACCGTTTCCTTCGCCAGGGTCTGTGTCTATGTAATATTCAGCTGTAGTTAGTGTTTTTGGATTTAGATCTGGATCAGAGATATTTAGCAATGCTGCTCCTGTTTGTCCCCAGTTTCCTTCTGAATCCTGAAATCTGGTAAAAATAATATGAGTTCCATATGAAATTCCGGTAGTTGAAATTCCTGTTAAAGAAACTGTTACTGTTGTGTCACCATAAGTACCGGAAATGGGAATTCCGTTTCCCTCACCAGGGTCTGCGTCTATGAAATATTCAGCAGTTACAAGATGCTTAGCATAAGAAGAGATAGGTAATAATAAAAGCAAAGTAATTGCAATAAGAATGATTTTCATCATAGAAACTCCTTTCTATTCTTATTGTTTATTCAACCGTTCCAGTTGCTTCTACATCAAAAGTTGCTCCTTGTGGAACAGATTCTGGAGTTATCTGCATATCTAAAACAGTAGGATTACCCATTCCCCAGGGAGTTTGTCCACCAAAAATTCCCATATTGTTGCGGGTTCCATCCAGGTCCTGGTATAATCCAATAGGAATTCCGGTATCTATACAAGGTGAAGCAGGTAGAAGATGATAATTGGATGAACTTAAATCTTCAAACAATGGATTCTGATCCTCAATATTTCCCGGACCAACAGTTGCACCATATATATTAGTAGTATTATTATAAAAACAATTATAGTATAAATTTCCACTATAGGAATCACCGCTTATACCCCGATTGCAATTTATAATAATATTGCTACATATTTCTAAATGACTTCTAGCGTTAATACCATAATTACAGTCATGAATTACATTATTAATAATTTTGTTATATAAAGTTCCATAAGTCTTTATTCCAGAATTATTACAATTCCTTATAATACAATTTCGTATTATAGCATCATCACCATCCATATCAACTCCATAACCTGATTGTTCAATAATACAATGCTCAATAGTAGGTGTTTCTTGTGTAACATGTATACCACAATTATTTCCTCTTACTGTTAAGTCTTGAACAAGAACATCACCATTATTTATTGTAATTGTAGTAGTAGTGGTCTGCATAATAGTTGAATGAACATCCATTCCTTTTAGAGTTAAAGGTTTTGAAATTGTTAAAGTTTCATTATAAAGTGCAGGTGACAAGAGTAATGTATCACCATCAGAACATGCAGCATATCCATCTGCGATCGTATAGTAAGGTCCGTTCCACTGGTCAACTACAATTGTAGTAGCCAAAACCGGCAATGCAAAGAGCATTATTATCATAACGCAAAGTATCGTTTTCATTTTTTTCTCCTTTTTTTGATTTTTCTATAAATATCCATATAAAATAAATTATACTGAAACAATCAGCATAGAATAACCTATTTTTTAAAAGCCAACACACATTATAAACAAATTCCTATCTAAGACATTAACTTTTACGAATTATTTCATTACTCAATCCTTTAAAGATTTTCTCCAAAGTATTGTCAAATTTTTTATAATAAATTGCTATAAATATTGACGTAAAACCCAGTAAAAAATTACTGGGCTTTCATTTATTAAGAAATTAAAGTTAATATGATCAAAAAAGTTCTAACAAAGTTTTTCGGAACCCAATTCGAACGGGAAGTGAAGAAAATTCAGCCCGTTGTGGATGAGATAAATCGCATTTATTCGGATCTTTCCTCCCTTTCAGAAGAGGAACTTAAGCACAAAACCGTAGAATTCAAAGAGAAAATTAAGAATCGTATTGATAAGAAACAGCAGCTTCTTGATGAGCTTGAATTGCAGTATGATGAAACCTCTGAGGACGATGAGAAAGACCGCATCGGTTTCCAGATCGATGATGCAAAAAAGGACATCGATGAGGAAACCAAGAAGGTTCTTGAAGAAATCCTGCCTGAAGCATATGCAGTGATAAAGGAAACCTGCCGACGTCTTGTCGGGACCTCATGGTCTGTTCGCGGTCGAGAAACAGAATGGAATATGATACCCTACGATGTCCAGCTTATCGGTGCGATCGCTCTGCATAATGGGATGGTCACAGAGATGAAAACCGGTGAAGGAAAAACCCTTGTTGCAACCATGCCATTGTATTTGAACGCACTCGTTGGTAAGGGCTCCCATCTTATCACGGTGAATGACTATCTTGCTCAACGTGATTCCGAATGGATGGGGCAGATCTACAAATATCACGGTTTGACTGTCGGTTGTATATTTGGTGAGCAGGAACCATCTGTGCGTAGAGAGCAATATGCTGCTGATATCACATATGGTACGAATAACGAATTCGGTTTTGATTATCTGAGAGATAACATGGCTATAAGTCCCGAGGGGCTTGTACAACGTGAGCATTATTACTGTATCGTTGACGAGGCAGACAGTGTGCTTATCGACGAAGCAAGAACTCCACTTATTATTTCGGGAACAGTTGAACACTCGAAAAATTATTACAGGGAACTCAATCCACAGATAAGAAAATTAGTGACAAAGCAGCAGCGTTTTGTGAATGAACTCCTCTCAGACATCAACACTATGATAGAGAACGGCACTGCACAGAAGAATGAATTTGACTTCGGTAAGAAAATGCTGACGGTGAAGCGTGCTGCGCCGAAATCGAAACGGTTCCTGAAGTTACTGAAAAACGGCACGTATCAAAAGATTATGAATGATGTAGAAGGGCAGTATCTGCGGGAGAAACAGCTCCAAAAGATCGATGAGCAGCTCTATTATGCGATCGACGAAGGGCAACGCAGTGCTGATCTTAACGAGATGGGGCAGGATGAACTTTCTAAATTTGACAGTTCACTTTTTATCATGCCGGACTTCGATGAAGATATCGAAAAAATAGATAAAGATGAATCTCTGGATTCGACCGCAAAGCAGGCAAAAAAGCAAAAATCGCAGGAAGATTTTCTGGAAAAAAATGAGAAGCTTCATAACATCAAACAAATGCTGCTCGCATTTTCACTTTTTGAAAAAGATGTAGAATATATTGTTTCTGATAACCGGGTTATAATCGTGGATCAGTTCACAGGGCGTCTAATGCCCGGCAGACGCTTTAGCGAAGGTCTTCATCAAGCGCTGGAAGCAAAAGAAAATGTCCAGATACAGGAAGCTACGCAAACACTTGCGACTATTACGCTCCAGAACTATTTCCGTATGTACACAAAGCTTGCAGGTATGACAGGTACTGCCATCACGGAGCAGGTCGAGTTTGAAGAAATTTATAAGCTTCCTGTGATAGAAATTCCTACCAACGAACCAGTACGCAGAATCGATTATGACGATCTGATCTACAGAACAAAGAAAGAAAAATACGAAGCACTCACCGATGAAATTGAAAAGATGTACAAACAGCGCAGACCTGTGCTTGTAGGTACGATATCGGTCGAAGTTTCAGAGATCATCAGCCGATTGCTGAAAAGAAAGAATGTCCCTCACGAAGTTTTGAATGCAAAGTATCATGAGAAAGAAGCAGAGATCGTTGCCTATGCCGGTATGCCCGGGGCTATTACCATCGCTACGAATATGGCAGGTCGGGGAACGGATATCAAACTTGGTGAAGAGGTCGTTCGATGCGATACCTGTATCATTGATTGCGTGGGGGATTGTGAAAATGCAGGCAATAATAAGCCGTCGCCGGAACATAACTGCAAGAAAGAAATGCCATGTGGTTTGCATATCATTGGAACTGAAAGGCATGAAAGCAGGCGAATCGATAGGCAGCTTCGGGGACGTAGCGGACGTCAGGGTGATCCGGGTTCATCAAAATTCTTTCTTTCCCTTGAAGATGATTTGATGAGGATATTCGGTTCTGATAGAATTGCCGGTTTAATGTCCAGAATGGGGCTCGAAGAAGGTGATGCGATCAAGCATCCGTGGATGACAAAAGCAGTTGAAAATGCACAGAAAAAAGTGGAGGGTCACAATTTCGAGATACGTAAACAGCTCATCAAATATGATGATGTTATGAACCAGCAAAGAGAGGTTATATATACATATAGGAGAAAGGTGTTGAAGGGTTTGGATCTTCGTGATGAGATTCTGGAAATGCTTGAAGATACGATAAATAGCAAGGTTTCCTCATTTATTGGTTCAACTGAATATGAAGAGAATTGGCCCCTCGATGATATCATTAGTTGGTTTGAAAATGAACTGGGAGTAAAACTCAATATTTCTCTTAAACTCGGCTCAATAAGGAATCAAGAAGACCTGATGGATACTCTTTATGAGCAGTTAACAAAAGCTTATGCTGATAAAGAAAAACATTTTGAAGAAGAGCAGAGAAAACTTGAGCGCTATGCTCTTTTAAAAGTCGTGGATGAGCAGTGGAAGGAACATCTGTACGAAATGGATCGTTTGAAAGAAGGCATCGGATTACGAGCATACGGACAGAAAGATCCGCTTATAGAATATAAAAAAGAAAGTTATGAACTCTTTCTTAACTTGATCGATGCCATAAAAGAAAAAGTAATAAAGAATGTTTTCACTCTTTATCCGGCACTGTATTATCAGGTGCAGGAGAGGGTGAAGGATATGCAGCTTTCTCATAAAGAAAGAAATGCTTTTGACCACGTTGCATCCCGTGCAGAAGAGCAGAGAGAACAAATGCAGGGTATGTCACAAGAACAGCGTCGAGCACAACAGCAACCTGAAGAACTAAAGCTTCAACCTATGAGAAGAGAAACAGAAAAAGTGGGAAGAAATGACCTATGTCCCTGCGGAAGCGGTAAGAAATATAAGCATTGCTGCGGGCAGAAAGGATAGATCGGAAAGTAGTTATGGCAAAAAATTTACTCATTGTTGAATCACCGACAAAATCAAAAACAATAAGCCAGTACCTTGGAAAAGATTTTTATATTCTTGCTTCCATGGGGCATATACGCGACCTGCCGCAAAAAGAATTCGGAATAAATCTGAAAGATGATTTTAAACCGACCTATGTGTTGGACCCGAAAAAATCCAAAGTCGTGAATAATATCAAAAAAGCTGCAAAAGAGAGCGACAATATCTATCTCGCATCAGATAATGATCGTGAAGGTGAAGCAATCGCATGGCACCTTAAAGAGATATTGAAAAATATTGTTCCTGAAAAAGATATCTATAGGATCGTTTTCAACGAAATTACAAGGGATGCAATTATTGAAGCAATTGAGAAACCAACTCATGTTGATGATAATAAAGTTGATGCTCAGCAAACACGCCGGATTCTCGACAGGATCGTAGGGTACAAAGTTAGCCCCATACTTTGGAAGGTCATTACGAAAAATCTGTCTGCAGGTAGGGTTCAGACCGTTGCGTTGCGTCTGATCTGCGAACGGGAACGTGGGATCAGAGATTTCGTACCCCAGGAATACTGGTCGATCGAAGCTGACCTGAAGAAGGATATCGAATTCAAAGCTCAACTGAAAAAATATGCAAATAAAGTCATCAAGTTGAATACAAAAGAACAAGCTGAAGAGATATTTGAGAAGCTCAAAAAAGCAGATTATATTGTAAAAGATGTTAAAAAAGAACAGAAATCAGTTGCCCCTTTTCCTCCTTTTATAACAAGCACCCTGCAGCAGGAAGCATCAAAATTATTGGGGTTCTCGATCAAGAAAACTATGCAGATCGCACAACAACTTTACGAAGGTGTGATAATACATGGTCGAAACACCGGACTTATTTCCTATATGAGAACAGACTCTGTTCGCATTTCGGATAAGGCGAATTACCAGGTGAGAAAATATATAAAGGATTCCTTCCCTGAAGAGTATTTGAATTCCTATATTCGTAAATATAAAAATAGGAATAAAGCTCAGGATGCTCATGAAGCGATACGTCCTACAAATTCTTTCACGACACCGGGTTCAATCAAAGAATATCTATCAAAAGACCAGCACAAACTCTACAATCTCATCTGGAAACGGTTTGTTGCCACACAACTTTCCAATACCCGGCTGGAAAATATCACCGCACAGATTCAAGCGGAAAAGGGATTGTTCGAGTCACAGGCAGGAAAGATACTTTTTGATGGATTCTTAAAAGTCTATCCCCATGTCCCAATAAAAAATCTCAAAGAAATCTTTCCTGAACTTGCACAAAATGACGTAGTCGAATTGCAGAAGCTTCATAAAGAACAGCATTTCACTCAACCCCCTTCACGCTACACAGAAGCTTCATTGGTAAAAAAGCTGGAGCAGGAAGGTATTGGACGACCAAGCACGTATGCACCAATTATTTCTACCATCATGCAGAGAAAATATGTAACGCTTCAAAAAAGGAAATTTTTTCCGACGGAACTTGGAGAAACTGTAGAAAAATTCCTCATTGATAAATTCGAAGATTTCTTTAATGTAAAATTTACTGCTGATATGGAGAATAAGCTCGATAACATCGAAAATGGAGAGCTGAACTGGATCGAGATTCTTGAAAAGTATTATGGTAATTTCATCAACCATCTGGATAAGATAGATATTTCCAAAGAAAAGAAGAAATACGAACAAAAAACTGATATCATTTGTGATAAGTGCGGATCCCCAATGATCATTAAGTACGGCAAATATGGGAAATTCCTTGCCTGTTCTGCCTTTCCCAAATGCAAGAATGTGAAATCTCTTGATGAGAATGAGAAGATCGTCGAGGTGGAAACTGGTGAAAAATGTCCAAAATGTGGTGGTAGGATACTTTTGAAAAATGGTAAGTTCGGTAAATTTTACGCATGTGAGAACTACCCGAAGTGCAAATTTACCAAACCTTTTACAATTGGGGTAAAATGCCCACGATGCGGTGGTGAACTCATTGAAAGAAAGGGTAAGAAGGGCAAGCTTTATTATACTTGCTCCAACTATCCTACATGTAAATTCATTACAAGTAAGAAACCTGTTGCTGTTAAATGCCCTGATTGTGGCGCAGAGTCCATGTTTGAAAAACCTTCTCGCAAAAAGGTTAAAATACTTGTTTGCGAAAAATGCGGGAAAGAAATGGCATAATGAAATATTCAGAGGTCTTTGTTTCTGGGATCAAGAGCATTCTGTCCCATAAGTTGCGCTCATTTCTAACTCTGGCAGGTATTATGATCGGCGTGGCAGCAGTTACCACGATGTTTTCCTCGGTTGAGGCAATGAAAAATCTCATCGAGGATACGATCAGTTCTCTCGGCTATGATAATGTGATCGTGATATACTCAAAATATCCTGATACAAGCACTGATCAATTTAAAAAATACAAAACTGTGAAGCGTTACCAGCAAATTAACTATAGTGATTTCGAAGCGCTGAAGGATAATCTCGAAAATGTGGAATATATATATCCCACAATTGATGATCAACGAAACACGATAATAAATGGAAAGAAAAGCCAGATACGTTTAAAAGGAGTGCATAACACTTTCTTCGTAGAAAAAAGTTATTTTATTGCAGACGGCAGGGACTTTAATATTATTGAATCACAAAATGGTGAAAATGTCTGTGTGCTCGGGCAAACCCTGAACACCAAATTATTTACAAAAGGCAATGCAATTGGTCAATATATCTCGATAGGTGATATCCGACTGAAAGTCATTGGGATCGTTGATTATGAATCAAGTGAGAGCAGTTTTGCTAAAGGGAATGAGTGGGAAAGAAGACTTGCACTTGAGTCCTGCTACATTCCGACTAAATTCGCAGCAAAATATCTTCGTCCAACAATGAACATTGATGTCATGTGGATAAAAGCGACTGATGCTGATCTTGTAGGAGATGTATATAATTCCGCAGTTCAGATATTGCGTTCCAGACATAATATGGCAGATGATGTTGGTATGAGGGACATAAGTGCAGACATGCTCGAAGTAAGGCAGCAGGTGAATGAATTTTTAAAGAATTGGAATATTATTTTGCTGGCAATTTCAAGCATATCGCTTTTTACAGGCGGTATAGGACTCTTTAGTATCTTGCTTATCTCTATTACAGAACGCATGAAAGAGATCGGAATTCGTAAGAGTATCGGCGCAAAGAATAGAGACATTTTTTCCTACTTTCTTTTTGAATCGATCATTCTTGCTCTCATTGGCGGCATAGTTGGCTCAGGTATTGCCCTGTTACTTATTGGAGCGCTCAGTAATGCACTGAAGGTTGATGTGTCATTTCCAATTACGGGTATTGTAGTAGGTTTATCTTTTGCATTTGTTGTAGGTCTTATTTCTGGATTTTATCCAGCATACAAAGCATCGAAAATAGATCCTATCAAAGCAATTTTTTATACGGAGTAAAACACTATTGTGATTACAATTTTAGCAATTATTTTCCTGATTGGTATATTAGTCTTTGTCCACGAATTAGGGCATTTCATCGTAGCCCGGCTTAATCATGTCAAAGTTGAGAAATTTTCCTTTGGCTTTGGCCCAAAACTACTTTCTTGGACTATTGGAGAAACCGAATATAGGATATCACTTATACCGCTTGGCGGTTATGTTAAAATGCTGGGTGAAAATCCTGATGAAGCCTCCGACGATGAACTTCTTGATAAGAGGAGTTTCAAGCAGAAACGCTGGTGGCAAAAAGCGCTTATTGCTTTTGGAGGACCCTTTGCCAATTTCCTGTTCGCAATCCTTATTCTTGCACTTACGTATTGTATCGGAATAAAAACCTACGACATTGCACCGGTAGTAGGCAGAATTTCCGATGAAGCATATTCAGTAGTTCCACTTGAAAGCGAAGATGAGATAGTGAGTATTGATAGCGTTTCTACGCCAGGATGGACATCTATAATACAGGAATGGATTAAGAATTCACCGGAAAAAAGACAGATTACTTTCATAAGAAATAATGATACACTTTTTGCTAATACAGAAAATTTTTCCTATGAGTTTTGGCTTTCGGAGATCAAACCCTATGTGCCAGCGGTAATCGGAGATGTTTATTATGGATTGCCGGCATATCAGGCAGGTATGAAAAAGGGTGATACCATTCTCCAGATCGAGGATATGGAAATTCATGACTGGTATGATCTGCGGGATATCATAAAAAACAGTGCGGATCGTCCCTTACATTTTGTGGTGCAAAGAGGTGAAGATTTACTGGAAATGGATATCACTCCACAGATAAATATCGAACTCGATGAAAACTCCGGCATTATCGGTATCTCTCAAATTCTGGAACAGGAGTATATTGAACGATTTTCAGTACCTACGTCATTAAAATATGGTTTTCTTACCTCAATAAATATAATCGCTCGTTATTACAGCGGACTTTCCAAGCTTGTACAGCATCCGTCCCAGGTTGGCAAAAGCGTTGGCGGTCCTATTATGATCGCATCGCTTACAAGCCAGCAAGTGAAAGAGGGGGTAAGCGCTTATCTCTCGTTCCTCGCAATGATCAGCATCATTTTGATGATCGTTAACCTGCTTCCAATTCCTGTTCTCGATGGAGCAATGATCATCTTTTCAATTATTGAAGGGATCAGAGGCAAACCGCTCAAAATAAGCACGCAGGCAGTACTTCAACGTATAGGTGTAGTCCTTTTACTGTTTATCATGATTTTTGCTTTCTACAACGATATTTCGAGGTCTGTGGGAAGATATTTCTCTCTAAAGCGTTCTAATACTCCTGCAAACATTGAACAACCTCAATGAAATGGGCTCTTTGAAGAAATAGTAGGTAGTGTGATAAAAATATCCAATATCCAACACGGAATATCCAGGTATGAAGTAAGAAAATAAATGAGTGAGAAAGAAAAGAATACTGAAAATAATCAAAAGAAGTTTGATTTACAGGAACGTCTTATTGATTATGCGGTTAGAATTATTAAAGTGTCTGAACAACTACCTGACACAAAAGCAGGTAAACATGTCTCTTCTCAAATACTAAGAAGTGGTACATCATCTGCTCCCAATTACGGAGAGGCTCAAAGTGCTGAATCTAGGGCTGATTTTATTTATAAATTGAAAATAGCTTTAAAAGAGTTGAGAGAGATCGAAGTGTGGTTGAAGATAATAATTAAAGCAAAATTAATTCAACCTTCAACAAAATTATCCCCTCTATTGCAGGAAACAGACGAGTTGATTTCAATACTTTTTAAGAGCATTGATACGGCTAAAAAGAAAAATGAGCGATAGCAACAAAAATACTTGGATATTGGATATTCCGTGTTGGATATTGGAAATTCATATTTTTTATGTTTAGTATATCGATTCACTTAAAAATAATAGGAACAATAGAATGAGTTTCAGGTTTTCGGTTCGTACTCAGGATTCGGTCACCTCAGCCAGAACAGGAGAACTTATACTTCCTCACGGTATCGTCCAAACTCCTGTATTCATGCCTGTGGGAACACTCGGCACAGTAAAGGCAATGTCACCTGAGGAATTAGAGAATATCGGGTTTGATATAATTCTGGGAAATACTTACCACTTATATCTGCGACCCGGTGATGAGCTTATAAAAAATGCAGGCGGACTTCACTCTTTTGTGAACTGGAACGGAAATATGCTTACTGACAGCGGCGGTTTCCAGGTCATGAGTTTGCAGAAGTTCAGGAAGATCACTGAAGACGGCATTGAATTTCAATCTCATATTGATGGGAGCTCTCATTTATTTAGTCCTGAGCGGGTTATGGAGATCGAGCACAATCTTGGAGCAGATATCATTATGGTTCTTGACGAGTGTGCACCCTATCCCTGCACAAAAAGATACGCAAAGGAATCCGCAGATATGTCACTTCGCTGGGCAGAACGCTGTAAGATTAAACATGAGCAGCTCGGTGGAGAGCAATCCCTATTTGGAATAGTGCAGGGAAGCATTTATGATGACCTGCGGGAAGAAAACGCAAAAGAACTTATCAGCATTGATTTTCCCGGCTTTGCCATTGGAGGTTTAGCTGTGGGTGAAAATAAGGAGGATATGCTACGAATTGTTAACCTCATGGATAGAGTTCTGCCAAAAGAGAAACCACGCTATTTGATGGGCGTGGGAACACCTCTCGATCTGCTCGAGAATATCGAGCGAGGAGTAGATATGTTCGACTGTGTGATGCCTACGCGTCATGCAAGGAACGGGCAGGCTTTTACCAGAGATGGCAGGCTTACTGTACGAAATGGAAACTACAAAGAGGATTTTCGTCCCATTCAGGATGATTGCTCTTGTTATGCATGCAGAAATTTCTCTCGCGCCTATATTCGCCATCTCATCAATGTGAAAGAAATACTTGGTGTCAGATTAACGACACTGCATAATTTAACTTTTTATAATACGCTGATCAAAGAAATCCGGGAAGCCATCAATAACAATAGTTTCTCGGAATATAAAAACAATTTTATCGAACGATATACTCGTTCCGATGAAGGGAATATAAGATGAAAAAAGTAAAGATACTCTGGATAGATGATGAAATACAGATGCTCAAACCACATATTTTATTTCTTGAAGAAAGAAATTTTGAAGTTGTTTCTACATCCAATGGAAATGACGGAATAGCACTCGTTGAAGAACAAAATTTTGATATCGTTCTTCTTGATGAAATGATGCCAGGACTCGACGGGTTGGAAACTCTTGTGCAGATTAAGAAACTCAACGAAAGTCTGCCGGTTGTAATGGTCACTAAGAACGAAGAAGAAGGTTTAATGAACAAAGCGATCGCACAGCAGATCACAGATTATATCATCAAACCGATCAACCCGAACCAGGTGCTGATGTCCATCAAGAAGATAATCATGTCTGAAGAGATCCGCAGAAACCGGACCGGTGAGGAATATGCTGAGTTTTCAGCAAAACTTAATCAAAAACTCTTCACAGAACCGAACTGGCAGGATTGGATAGACATTTATCGCTCACTTGCAGAATGGGACTTGAAGCTAGATCAGCTCTACTATGAAGATATCATGCAAATGCACTTATATGAGAAGAAAAATTGCGATACTGAGTTTTCGAACTACATTGCTGCCCACTATGAAGATTTTCTCACACAATCAGATGGTCCGGTGCTTTCTCCTGATATTGTGAGGAAATTCGCTGCTGACAGACTTTACACCAAGAAAATTGTGTATTTTGTAATCCTTGATTGCCTGCGTCTTGATCAATTCATGGTTTTCAAACCCTTTATTGAAGAACTTTTCAATGTGAAAACAAATTACTATTATTCCATTTTGCCCACATCAACGCCATATTCCCGGAATGCAATTTTCGCAGGTATGATGCCCGATAAGATCGCAAAGTTGTACCCGCAATTCTGGCGAAACAGCAAAGAAGTCGAAAGCAGTCTTAACCGGGATGAACATTTTTTTATGGACGAACAGCTCAAGAAAATGAATATTCCCATGCCGCAGGGAAGCAAATATATAAAGGTACTGAATACTGAGGAAGGCGAGTATGTCACCAAAAAGATCCCTTCATATAAAAAAGAACGATTGGTCGTTCTTGTGTATAACTTTTTAGACCTGCTTCTTCATCACAGATTTAAAGACGAAATACTTCAGGAAATCATTCCTAACGACCGCGCACTGCGCTCGTTAACTAAATTGTGGTTCTTGAACTCTCAATTTTATAAAACCCTAAAACTGATCGCCAAACAGGATGCGGTTGTAATCCTGTCAACAGATCACGGTTCTATTAAGGTCGATCATGCCACGAAGGTTATAAGCGATAAGAAAATTTCGTCAGGATTACGTTCCAAGCATGGTAAAAATATCACCTGTAATGACAGGCACACGATTAAAGTTTCAGATCCCACAAGGTACGGGCTTCCGATTGAAAACGTTGTAGAGAACTACATCTTTGCAAAGGGAGATCATTATTTTGTGTATCCCACTGATTATAATGAATACAAGCGCAAATTCGACGGCACCTATCAGCACGGCGGTGTATCCATGGAAGAAATGATACTGCCCGTCTCTGTCTTTACACCAAAGAAATAGTATGGCTCGTGATTCATATTCTTCGGAATTTATAAGCACTTCTGAGAATGAAACTTCACGGATCGCAAAGGATTTTGCCGATCTGCTGAAGATTGGTGATGTCGTGGCACTCAAAGGTGAACTGGGAAGCGGCAAAACCTTTTTTGTAAAAAAAATTGCCGAAGAGTTGGGTTTTGATGGATATGTATCAAGCCCGACCTTTACTATTTTGAATATTTACGAAGCCTCAACCTATCTTTATCATTTTGATTTTTATCGACTGAAAAACGTTGAAGAAATTGAAAAGATCGGATTTTGCGACCTGCTCATGGAAGAAGGCATCTTTTTTATTGAATGGCCCGAAAAAGCTGAAGGATTACTTCCCGAAGAATATTTTGAAGTAAGAATTGACATTGTAAATGCAACGCACAGAAATTTAAGTATTAAGAAAATCGCAGGAAATAAGGAAGTAAAATGTCAAAACTGATGAAAAGTGTTTCAGGAATACGCGGAATTGTTGGAGATTCTCTTACTACCGAGCTTGTGCTCTCCTTTGCAAAACGCTTTGGAATCTTCTCTGGGCGAGGGAAAGTGGTTGTTGGAAGAGATTCACGCACAACAGGAAAAATGTTCCTCAGCACTGTTTCAGCTGGCTTAATGTCCGTTGGTGCAAATGTGATCGATTTGGGGATTTGTCCCACGCCTACAGTACTTCTCGCTGTTGAAAACCTCAAAGCAGATGGAGGGATCGCGATCACTGCGAGTCATAATCCGCCGGAATGGAATGCACTCAAGCTTATCAATGGAGAAGGCACTTTTTTGACACCAGTCCAGGCAAAAAATTTCTGGAACATTCCTGAAGATGAGCTGGCGGATCTTGGTTGGACTCACATCGGTTCATTCTCTCAGTATGCTTTCGCGATTGAAGATCACATTAATGCGATCATGAAACTTCCTATTATAGAGGTAGATAAAATAAAAGAGAAGAATTTCAAAGTAGTAATAGATTCCACGAATGGCGCCGGTGGTTTGATGTCCCCGAAATTTCTCCGAGAACTTGGCTGTGAAGTCATCGAGCTGTATTCCGAACCGAATGGTATGTTCTCGCGCATTGCAGAACCAGTAGCACAAAATCTTGGCGCACTGGAAGATGAAGTCATCAAACACAAAGCTGATATCGGCTTTGCCACAGATCCGGATGTGGATAGATTGTCAATTGTTTCAAATGACGGAACTGCACTTGGTACAGAATATACACTTCTGCTGGCTGAAAAATATGTGCTCTCAAAAAAGCTGGGAAATATTGCAACAAATTTATCCTCATCAATGGTTTCCGATGTGATAGCAAAGGAAAATGCAGTTCAAATTTTTCGATCTCCTGTAGGTGAGATAAACGTCGCAGAAGCAATGATCAAGCATAATTGTGTGATAGGTGGCGAGGGCAATGGGGGAGTTATTTTGCCCGAACTTCATTTCACGCGTGATGCTCCTCTTGGTATGGCGCTTATCCTCTCGTATATGGCAGTTTCAGGGAAAACTATCTCAGAACTGGCAGCAGAAATTCCTAGATATTTCATATACAAGACCAAACTTAATATTTCTGAAGAAACCGATTTTGAAGAGCTGACCGGGTATATAATTCAAGATAACTCTGATAAAAAACTTGATATGCAAGACGGAATTAAAATCATTGATCCCGAGTTTTGGATTCATATAAGGAAATCCGGCACTGAACCGATCGTGCGAATTATTGCAGAAAGCAACTCAGAAGAAGAGTCAAAAATACTGTGTGAGCAGATTATTCAAAAATATTTTGGGTAAGAAATAATGGATCAAGTTACTAAATATATTGTTAATTACAAATCTACAAAAAGGAGTATAAAATGACAACGTATGACAAAGATTCAGAAGAATACAAAAGTGCAAAAGTACGAGTCGAAGAGATAAGGGGATTTTGGTCTCATCTGGCTGTATTTATTATTGTGAATATTGGAATATTCATCATTAATATGTTAACCTCTCCTCATCATTTATGGTTCTACTGGCCTCTTCTTGGATGGGGGATCGGTTTGTTCGCTCACGGCTTTCATGTATTTGGTGCGCGAGGTATATTTGGCAATGATTGGGAGGAGAAGCAGATCAAAAAATATATGGATAAGAAGGATTAATAGAGAATATTTGAAGCTATCTCTATAATTTAAATAAGCAAAAGTTTCATAGAAGAAATTTTATTTGGTAATATGAATACTTATATGCATCAACTAAACAAATACTCAAAATACTTAAAAAGTACAAATATAGATAATTTTCCTAATTTTGATATAATCTGACAATGCTATCTAACATGATAATTTTTGTAATTATTCTTAAGGTTAAAAAAAATAGTTGAGATGTATCCTTTTAAAATAATATTAAATCATCTAAGAATATTTAAAAATTGGCTGCGGTTTAAAGAAAACTTAGGTGGAATTATTATTTTAGGAATTATTGGTTTATTAACACTGTTCTCGATAAGACAATTAACAGCTCAACATTCAAATAATCAAATTATTCAAATTTCCGTTATATTAAGTATTCTTCCTATATCTTTCATGCTGACTAATGCCTATTTAATAATAACTAAAAAGGAAAATAAATTTTTGTTAACCTTGCTGTCTAAATCTGAACTTAGAAAAATAAGAAAGTTTCAAGCCACTTTAAGCAATATACTCATATTCGTTGTTATATCATTTTTTTGCGCTAAACCTAAATTATTATATCAGTATTTACTTATATTAGCAGGACTGATCATTCTCATACTTCTTTCACTATTCCAGGGTATTTTAATTTTGTATAAACCAAATATTTCAAAAAACAAAAAGAAAAAAAATGCCTTTTATCATAAATATGATTTGAAAGTAGAGCTTCCGGTGTATGGTCTCCTGATCAGAGATATCGTATTTCTTTGGAGAAAAAATAAATTAACAATTTTGTATAACATTATCTTTTTTTTGATCATCAACTTAGTGATTATTTTTATCTCGATCAAAAATGATTTAACGAACCTTTATATTGCCGGTTTTTTTATACAAGCTTTCAGAATATTGGCAATAATTATCCAATATCCCACTGAAAATGATACAAAGATTTTAAAATTCTATCCTTATTGTGTTTATAAAATCCTTAAATCAGAAATTATATTTTGGATTGTAATTTCTTTAGTCTATTTTGGATTACTAACATTCCTGTATTCAATCTTTGCCCCGAACTTTACTTTTCGGTTTTTACCAATCTTCCTTCTCACACATATATTGCTCGTAATATATGCTCTCATAATTCGACTGGCTTATCTTGAGAACATAATTAATAGGATCATATATTTCATTCTTGTTATTATTCCACCAACTATTCCCCTTATTCTTTATAAATGCTTGAGGAAAATTAAATGCTACAATTATTAAATATCAATAAAAAATATGGTTCAGTTGAAGTCTTAAAACAATTGAATCTAACCATTCCTAAGGGTGAATTACTTGGCCTTATTGGTCCAAACGGTGCGGGAAAAACAACATTGATGAATCTTATTTTATCCAATTTGGATTTTGAAGGCAAAATACTCATCGAAGACCAACCAAACTATGAGTATCTAAAAACTTATCGGGATAGTGTTGTATATATTCCAGAAAAGTTATTTGTATATGATTTTTTAACGGGTTTGGAATTTGTTAGCTTTATATTGGACTTGCACAACATTTCTTCAAAAAAAATAGAAGATAAGATTAGGATACTATTTGAATTATTCGACTTGACCAGTTATAAAAATCAATTAATTTTAAATTACTCATTTGGCATGAAGCGGAAAATTACTTTAATTGCAGCATTAGTACAACATCCGAAATTAATGCTTTTAGATGAGCCTGTTTTTGGCGTTGATGCAAGGGGTATTATTGTTTTTAAAAAATTGTTAAGGCATCTTGCACAAACCGGTGTCACAATAGTTTTGTCAACTCACATAATAGACATAATAAAAAATCTTTGCGACTCAGCAGCAATCTTATACGATAAAAATATTGTACTATATGAGAAATTAGACAAAGTGAGTACTAATGAAATAGAAAACAAATATCTTGATTTGGTTGGTTGTGATGTTGATTCTTTGATAACTGAATTTGAGTCGTTGTAAATATATAAATATCTCAGTGAAAACAGTCTAATATTGCTATTTTATCATTATTCTTAGGAGAGATTTTATATGAATTGAAACATAATATAGCATATACAAGATGAACAATTAATATCACCTTAATTTATTTTTATATTGCAAGTTAGGAGGCAGTTTCTAATATTTTAGTTTAGATATTTAGCAGCAATTTCTCTGCTTCTGCCAAATCCGCTTCCGTATCAATTCCAAATCCTTCATAATCGGTTACGACTACCCTTATTCTTATTCCATTTTCAAGTAAACGAAGCTGCTCCAACCTCTCTGCTTTTTCCAATTTTGATTGCGGACATTCTGCAAAATTTATAAGAGCATTTTTTCTGAATGCATACACTCCGATATGCCCTAAAGTATTAAATTTTTCATTACCTCGCAGATAGGGAATAACTGAGCGGGAAAAGTAGAGCGCATTTCCTTGTCTGTCACAAACAACTTTTACTCTATTTGGATTAAAAATTTCTGCTTCACCACACAAAGGATGCGCTAAAGTAGCAACAGAAGTAGAATTTTCTTGAAAGCATTTAAGAAGTTCTGATAGCTCGTTTTTACCAAGAAAGAGCTCATCTCCCTGTATGTTTACCACAACATCTGCGTCGAGTGAACGTGCTATCTCTGCGACCCGATCAGAACCGGACGGATGTCCTTTGTCGGACATCACTACTTCTCCATTGAAGGATTCAACTTCCTTTACGATTCTCTCATCATCGGTTGCAACTATAACCTGTTCGAAGAGCTGAGTATTTAACACATTTTCATAAATATGATGTATCAGCGTTTTGCCTGCAATTTTTCTAAGGGGTTTGCCCGGAAGCCGTGTTGATGCATATCTGCATGGAATTATTGCAACTATTGTTAACATAATTCCTTCAGATAATCTACAAGCTTTTCTGCGACTTCTTCTGGTTCTCCTTCGAGCATCATTGTCTTCTTTTCCATCTTAGGAGTGAATATTTTTTCGACCCAGGTAGGAGAGCCATTTAATCCCACTTTTGCTTCGTCAAGATGAAGGTCGTCAAAAGTCCAGACAGGTATTTCTGCTTTTTTTGCTTTCATTTTTGTACGTAGTGAGGGTAATCGCGGTTCATTAATATCCTTCACAACAGTAAGCACGATTGGTAGTTGAGACTCAACTACATCAAAGCCATCTTCCATCATTCTGTGTGCAGTTATCTTACCGTTTTCGAGAGAATCAATCTTTTTTACAAAAGCGATCTGCGGAATATCAAGATTGCGAGCAACTCCAGGACCTACCTGAGCAGTATCTCCGTCAATTGCTTGTTTGCCAAAGAGAATGATATCATAATCCCCGAGTTTACGAATGGCTGCGGAAAGTGTGTAACTTGTTGCCAGTGTGTCCGATCCGGCAAATTTTCTGTCGGAAATAAGAATGGCTTTATCCGCACCGACAGCAAGTGCCTCGCGAAGAGCTATCTCCACTTGGGGAGGTCCCATACTGATTACTGTTACAGTTCCACCATGAGCTTCTTTGATTAACAATGCTTCTTCCAATGCATACGTGTCAAAGGGGTTGATGATACTTTCCACACCTTCACGAATAAGTGTATTGTGTTCAGGATTTATTTTTATATCAGTGGTATCAGGAACTTGTTTAATACAGACTATTATGTTCATTTCACCTCCTCACTATATGCCGATAATTTTGTTATCTGAACCCAGCAAAAGGCTACAGTCGTTCTTCAGGTCGATTGAGCTCAATTCTACATTTTTTCCAATAATACTTTCGATGATTTTACCTTTTATGTTACGTATGATAGTATTTTCCAGGATTATGGAATTTTCAATATTAACATTTCGTATTTCAGAGCCATTTCCGATACATGTGTTAGGAAGAAGTGTAGCGTTCTCGATCTCACAGTTATCACCGATGATAACGGGTCCCTTTATTGTGCACTTCCTCATTTTTGAACCTCTTCCAATATAAAATGTTCCATCCAGTATTGAATCTTCATCAAGTTCGCTTTCTCCAGCAATGTGCCAACCGTTGAGTTTACTGCATAGATACATGTTCGCATCGATAATGTCCTTTGGCTTCCCTGTGTCCAGCCATTTGCCCTGTAATATTTCACCTTTGACTATCAAATCTTTATCTATAAGTCCCTGAATAGCGTCAGTGATCTCGTACTCGTTTCTCCACGAAGGTTTCAGCTCATCTATTGCAGTAAAGACATCCTTATCAAAGATATACACACCTGCAAGCGCTAGATTTGACACAGGTTCCTTCGGCTTTTCTACGACATTGACTATCCTGTCTCCATCAAGAACTGCGATCCCAAAACGCTTCGGCTCATCCACTGCTTTCAGATTTATTATGCACGACGGCTTTTCTTCATTATATCTACGCACAAGATTGGTGAGGTCATCTTCAAAAATATTATCACCAAGAAAGACCATGAATGGTTCATCAGCAACAAAATCCTGTCCCATCTTCACTGCATGGGCAAGCCCTTTTGGTTTATTCTGGACAATATAGGTTATTTTCGCACCGAGCTGTGACCCGTCACCGACTGTGGCTCTTACCTGTTCCTGCATATAGCCGACTATCAAGCCGATCTCAGCAATTCCGAAATTAACAAGTTTTTTTATAATATGGAACACAATAGGTACGTTTGCCAAAGGTAGAATATGTTTTGGCATTGAGTAAGTAAGTGGCTGCAAGCGAGTTCCTTTTCCTGCACAGAGAACCAATGCTTTCATACAAAAACCTCCGAAATGAGCTTTGTTTGCGACATTTGAACTGTCGTGATTTTGAGTGTCAATGATTAAATAGGTTTGAAGGTTTCAAAGTTACAAGGTTGTAATGTTGGAAAATTAAAAGTTTGGAAGGTTTGGTTACTGAGTAATTAAGAAAGTTTCAAACTAAAAAATATTGACGTTATTTAACTTAAACTCGTTTAGTAATTATGTACGTTAATTCATAATCCAAAAATAAAACAAGAGAGCGTATCTATGTCAGAAAATGAAAAAAAATGGTTGAAAAGCTTTGAGAGAGGAGTGATCCTTAAAATTTTGCTGTAGCGTAAGATATAGAGAGAACAGAGAATGCGAACTCTTCATTTTACTAATTTACTATTTTATAAATTCTTGACAACAACGGAAGGAAAATTACAAAAACGAGCAAAGAATTGAATTCACATTGTTTAAAAAAGAAGATGTGCGGAAAAGTAAGTATAGCAATAAAAAATATAAAATAAAGGACAAATGATGAAAACTTTTTTAGGTGATGATACAATTATTTATGTAGCTGAAGATGATGATTTGAAAAATGCATTAATTGAATGGTGTAAAAGGAATGAAAAGAAAATAATTTTTGGAGAACCTGATTCTTCGGATATCCTGGCTATTGCAGCTTTTGCTGTTGTTGCAGATAAAAACATTGTGGGTAGTTTAGTTCTGGATAATTATAAAGAAATTTTAGAAGATACGCCTGTATTGTTTACAAACAACTTAAGTAAGAAAGAAATTTTAGAGCAATTAAATATAATAATTGGGAAATAAATAGAAGGAAAAAATTTACAGATTGAAGTAGATTTGGTTTAGAACTATATGGAAACGAAATATTTTGATCATCCAAATAGTAAAAAAAAGATACCTTTATTTTTGGATCTATATTATCAATATTATGACTATTTAAAATTAAGAAGTAAGATCAGACGAAATTTAGCAAATTGTCTTGAATATGGTAATATTGATGAACCTATATTAATAGGTGAACTTGAATGCGATTTGAATGTTTTAGAAGATGAGGAAATGGCACTGTTGAATGATAAAAGTAAAAATATTGAAGAAAAAAAACCTATAATAAACGAGATAGGAAAAGAAAGAAATGAGATTTTTGAAAAGCTGGAAAAGCACGGAATCAATGCTTGGACAGGATACAAAGTTGAACCAGATTTTAAACCTGATGATGGAAGAACATTTAAGATTCAACTAAGATATTTACATTACAAAATCGAAAAACTGAAACAACAAATTGAAAACTTTCAAAAAAACACAAAAATAAAAAATCCATTTTATTATCTTGAAGAAAAATATTTATTAATTGAAGAAGAATTGGAAATCCTGATTTTTCTATATTTCCATAATTTTGAGGACGCTGAACCTATTCGTGGTGATTTATTATTAGAAATCATCATTGGGAAACAAAGGAATGTATTTCGTAATCAAAGTTTACTTTTTGATACTTCTGGTGTAAATATTTCTGATGATGATCTTTCAAAAGCACTAAAAGAATTACCGGACAAAAAGTGTTTAATTGAAAATGATTTAATTCAGAAATTGGATGTTGGATACGATGTATTGAGTTCTACTTTTGCTATATCACGTTATGCTAATTTGATTATTTCAGATTTACACTCAGAATTACCACATTTTGAAGTAAAATTTAATTTGAAAGTCTAATCAGGAAAATAAAAATACAAAAGGAAATTTACTAAATGAATTCAAGAACAGAAGATTTTAAAATTGGAACTTTTCATGGAAAATTAAATCCAGAAAATTCATGCAGTGAAGCGAAATTACGAAATGATTTATATCTAATAGGTTCACTTATATTAAAAATCAATGAGAATGACATAAAGACGATTCGCCTAATAGGATATGAAATACCATTAAAATCTGGTGCATCGCGAGTTAATTGCATAGATTTGCTTGGATACGACCAAAACCATACTCCATACATAATTGAACTGAAAAAATCTTCATCTAATGAATCTCTTCTTGAAATCATTGATCAGATTAATGAATATGAAATACTATTTAAAGATGTAAAATCATATATTGAGAAAGAATTTAAAACAAAATATCACTGGAAAAATTTTTCCTTTTCTTCTGATTTAATAAAAATAATTCTTGTTCACCGTGATTTCTTCGGAGAAGAAGAAAATAAACAATTAAAGAAAATAAAAAAAAACAATAAGATTTATATTTGCTCATTTGGTAGAGTAAAGAATATTTCAATAACAGACAAAGACGGTAAAGGAAGAATAACTTTGCTTGGCCAATGTGGATCGAAAGGCTATGTGAATTTGAGAATCCATAATAAATGAACTTTAAAATTCATCGTGGCACACAAGAAATAGGGGGTTCATGTGTAGAAATCTGGACCGACACAACCCGAATCGTTCTTGATTTTGGTATGCCATTAGTAGAAAAGGATGGCAGTGAATTTGATTTCAGGAAATATGAAAAACTATCAATTGATGAATTAAAACAAAAGGGAATTCTTCCCAACATTGATGGATTCTACGATGATTCTAAACCTACAATTAACGGTGTCATAATCTCCCATCCGCATCTTGATCATTATGGTTTGATAAATTTTTTGAATCCAAAAGTCAAAGTTTATCTGGGTGGAGCAACGCATAAAATAATTGAACTTACCAATATTTTTACTCCATCTAAAAATGAAATAAAGAAATATGGGTATTATAAAAATGAAAGACCATTTTCTATCGGTGATATCATAATCACTCCATTCCTGATGGATCATTCAGCTTTTGATGCTTATGCATTATTAATTGAAGCAAATGGAAAAACAATGTTTTATTCTGGCGATTTTCGTGGTCATGGCAGAAAAGCCAAAATGTTTAAATGGTTTAAGCATAATGCACCCAAAAATGTTGACTATCTTTTGATGGAAGGAACACAAATTGGCAGAAAATCCAAAAAAGAAAAGTCAGAATCAGATATCGAAACAGAACTAATTTTAAAATTCAATGAATTGGGAAAAATCAATCTTGTTTATGCTTCTGGGCAAAATATCGACAGATTAGTTTCCATTTTTAAAGCATGTCAGAAAACAGGCAAAATTTTTGTGGTAGATGTGTATGTAGCAACGGTATTAAAAGCATTGGCACAGTATTCGAAATTGCCATATCCGTCAAAATCCTTTCCAAATATAAAAGTTATCTTCTCAAAATGGACATCTAATAGATTAGCAAAACAAAACCTTAAACAAATGCTATACCGTTTTAAATATTTTAAAATTACTAAAAAAGAAATTGGCAGCAATCCCTCAAAATATGTAATGGTTGTTCGTCCTTCAATGAAAATTGATTTGCAACGTATTAAAGGAATTGACGGCGGAAATCTCATTTATTCTATGTGGGATGGCTATTTGAAAAAGAAGGGCGCCAAAGATTTTATTGACTATTTGAAAGGTCGCAATTTCGCAATTTTTCACATACATTCTAGTGGGCACGCAGATTTAAACGCATTAAAGCAAATGGTGAATGCTGTCGATCCTAAAACACTGATTCCTATTCACACATTCAACGGCAAGGATTACAAAAACATCTTTAAAGTTCCTGTCAAAGAGCTAAAAGATGGAGAAATATTAAGTTGGTGATTAAACCAACGTTTAAAATATTAACTAAATAACTATTTCACCAATTCACTAATTAACTACCAAGTTTCCAATTTCAAATTTCAAAAATATTGACGTTTTATATCTTAAACTCGTTTAGTAATTATGAAAATTAATTCATAATCCAACAATAAAACAAGAGAGTGTATAAATGTCAGAGAATATAAAAAAATGGTTGAAAAGTGGAGAACAAAGTAATATCTCAGAAGATATTACTAAGATCGTTTCCAAATTTAATGGTAGTGATTTTAAAAAGATCATGAGCATTCTTAATTGGATGAACAAAAACCTGAAAAGATGTAGCGATCAGGAAAAGGTTTTGCGGATTTTTGCAACGAGAGACATTTCTGAAATTTTAAAAGAAATGCTGAGTACCGGCTGTCATGATGATGCACTTATATTTGCAACATTTTGCAGAGCACTGGGGATCCCGGCAAAGTATGTTGTCGGCATCAATAAACTGGATCCGAAAAACAGCGGACATTGTGTTGTGGAGCTTTTTCTGCACTGTAGATGGATATTGGTAGATCAGTCGAGAGGAAGCATATTTATTGATCCACAGCGAAGCGAGTTCTATAGAATGAATTATATTGTAGGCAAGTGTTTGGATTCATGGGATGTAGGCATAAAATCTTTTAAAACATGGGAAGAGAAATCAAAAAAAATAATTGAGCATATATCAAAAATATAGATAAATAGTTAAGAAATCAAGACATAAAAACTGCAATTCCGGTAAAATTGGTTCGAATTTTTCAACTATTAAAGAAACATGCAGAAAAATACCGGTAAAACAGTAAATACTTGACGACTTCTTTGGCTGGATTTGAATATTGTCCATATTTGACGGAATAGCGGTAAATTTTTGGAGAAAACTTATGTTAAATAAATTTGGTAAGATCATTCAGTTTCATCGAAAGCAAGCGGGGATCACACAGAAGCAACTTGCGGATTTGGCTGGAATTGGTAAAACTGCTGTCTTTAACCTTGAGAAGGGTAATAGCAACTTTCGAATAGAAACATTAATAAAAATTTGTAAGATATTGAATATTACCATAGATTTCCAGAGCCCGTTAATGGAAGAATGGAGAAAACATGAATCGTAAAGCTCTGATATCCATAAATAAAATCCCCGCTGCTGAACTTTTTGAAATAAAAGATGGCTACAGGATGAAATACTTGGATGACTACTCGGGTCCCCCCGTATCGTTAGCTCTTCCTCGTAATAAAAACGAATATAAATTTTCAACATTCCCCCCTTTTTTTGATGGTCTACTACCTGAAGGAATAATGCTGGAAGCACTATTAAAAGTATTAAAACTTGATGCAGATGATTATTTAGGACAATTATTAATTCTGGGAGAAGACCTTGTTGGGGCAGTAACTGTAAGAGAGATATTAATATGAGATGCCCGATTACATATCAGAATATTGAATCCGGCAAATATTCACATGAAGGTCTGCATTCTCTCTCACCAAAATTGGATTCGCTCATCGATCTACCTTTAACATTGTCTGAAATTCGTCGGGAATACATTCGAAGAACGGGAAAGATGTCCATACAGGGTGTTCAACCCAAATTAAGTATGAGATTGAATATCAAGAATCAGCAATTTGAAATTGTTGATACCAAAGGTAAATTTATCCTGAAACCACAGAACGAATTGTATCCTGAACTTCCTGAAAATGAAGATCTCACGATGAAAATGGCAGCTTTTTGCGGTATTGAGGTGCCTTGGCATGGACTTATTTATTCAAAAGATAATATATTAAACTATGTGATACGTCGATTTGATCGCAAGGGGCATATAGATAAACTTGCTTTAGAGGATTTTGCTCAATTATCACAACTCAAGAGAAAAACAAAGTATAATTCAAGTATGGAAAAGGTGGTTTATATAATAGACACCTATACTGCTTTTCCGATTTTGGAAAAAATCAAACTTTTCAATCGCACTCTTTTCAATTTCCTTGTCGGCAATGAAGATATGCATCTGAAAAATTTCTCACTTATAACAAGGAACAACAAAGTAGAATTGAGCCCGGCTTACGACCTTTTGAATACGTCTATCGTAATCGATGAACCAAAAGAAGAAATTGCTTTGCCACTTGGAGGAAAAAAAAGAAATCTTAATCGCAAGGATTTCATAGAATACTTTGGAAAAGAACGGATGGGAATTCCTGAAAAAAAATTGAATGGATTGGTTGATGCATTATATAATTGTTTTCCTGATTGGATAAATCTTATAGAGATAAGTTTTCTTTCAGATTCTTTGAAGGGAAAATATATTGATCTATTAAATGAACGGAAAAAAAGAATATTTGGATAAAAAAATTTGGAGTGCCGTAGGTGCAATTACTTGAAAAGTGATATTTTATCCAAGGATCAGATGGAGATAATATGAAACTAAAAAAGAAGTATGTAGATCTGGCAGTGAAGCAGACTGAAGTACTCTGCCGCATTCCCAGTCCGAGTGGTTTTACGGCAGGAGCTACAGAATATCTCAATAAAGAACTCAAGAGCATGGGATTCAAACCGGAATATTCCCGGTGATCGTTGATATCGGTGGAGAGAGTGATGCAATAGTGTTGACTGCACATGTGGTTACGTTGGGTGCGATGGTAAGAGCTCTCAAAAGCAACGGGCGACTCCGTTTAACAAAGATGGGCGGATACCCGGGCAATAATATCGAAGCGGAAAATTGCATTATACATACGAGATTCGGGCAAACCTTTTCCGGTACAATTCAAATGTCTGAACCGGCAGCTCATGTGAACAAAGAACTCGAAAAAGATAAGCGGGATGATAAAAATCTCGAAGTAGTGATCGATGAAAAGGTGGGCAATGAAAAGGAAGTGGAAAAACTCGGTATCTCTGCTGGCGATTTTATTTCATTTGATCCGCGTACTATAATAACAAAATCGGGCTTCATCAAAAGCAGGCATCTTGATGATAAAGCAAGCTCAGGTACTTTGCTGAGTCTTGCTCAAATGATCGCAGATAATGAGTTCGAACTGAAACGTAAGGTTTACCTACTCTTCACAACCTATGAGGAAGTTGGACATGGCGGCTCATCAGGTATTCCAAAAAACGCAGTGGAAATGATCTCCGTGGACATGGGTGCGGTAGGTGATGACCTGAAAACAAATGAGTATAAAGTATCCATCTGTGCAAAAGATTCCGGTGGACCTTACGATTATGATGTTACGACCAAACTCATCACATTGGCAAAAGACAACAAGCTAAATTATGCGGTGAATATCTATCCTTTCTACGGCTCTGATGTCGAAGCAACTTTGTATGCCGGCTACGATATCAAACA